>ENA-OPXX01000010-OPXX01000010.1-human-gut-metagenome-genome-assembly--contig:-NODE-10-length-169158-cov-6.592379_pt1 | contig 169158 bp, 160 predicted proteins | sample MGYA00241771_ERZ502046 | MGnify/ENA primary metagenome ERZ502046 (study PRJEB25962, sample SAMEA2042006) | human gut metagenome | biome: human gut; feature: human-associated habitat; material: faeces...
CCGCCGCAGGCGCGAGAATGTGCCAAGGCACATTCTTTGTTACGCAAGTAGCGAGAAAAAGTCTAGCAGAAAAGGAGGAGCCAAGTTTGTTTGAGCGAACTTCTTTTCTGCTAGACTTTGGTGAGCACTGCGATAACTTTAGAAAAAATTAATAGTTGTTTTGGGTATTTTCTGATATGATAGAAAAGTAAGAAAAATAAACTTATGAGGAAAGTAAAAGATGAATCCATTAGATTTTAGCAGAATAAAAGACGAGGCACATCCGGAGGATTTTTTAAGTGAGATGAAACCCTTTGGGGATTTGATGATGTATTACCGGTGTGCCATGATGGAAGTGGAAACAAAGTTTAAGGTATTAAATGAGCAGTTTTCCACACAATATAACAGGAATCCGATTGAGTCCATAAAAACAAGACTGAAGAAACCGGCAAGTATTATTGAAAAAATCAAACGGAAGAACATTGGATTTTCCATGAAAGCAATTGAGGAGAATATGTTTGATATTGCGGGAGTGCGTGTCATCTGTTCTTTTCAGGAAGATATTTATACTATGGCAGATTTGCTGCTGCAGCAGGATGATATCATTCTGGTAGAGAAGAAAGATTATATTGCACATCCGAAGGATAACGGATACCGTAGTCTGCATCTGATTGTAGATGTGCCGATATTTTTATCGAACGAGAAGCGCCATATGAAAGTGGAGGTGCAGCTCCGGACCATTGCCATGGATTTCTGGGCGAGTCTTGAGCACAAGCTTCGCTATAAGAAACATATTAATAATTCAGAAGAAATAGCAGATAAATTAAAGCATGTTGCAGATGTAATTACAGAAATGGACTGCGAGATGCAGGATATCCGTCATATGATAGAATTTATAGACGATAATACAGAATCGTAGTATACTATAGATATCTGGCACAAGGAGGAGGTAACAAGATGACAGAGGGTGGACTTCTGATTTTCCTTGGAATTTTAATATTATTTGTAATAATTGTAGCTGTAATAGCGGTAGTAGCCGCAGTATCCGGGGCAGCAGCGGCAATTGCAGATGAGGACAAAGAAGAAGAGTAGAGAAAAAGAACGTTCCTGAATGGAAATTATTCCAGACGGGAACGTCCTTTTTTGTTTTTTACAATGTTATAAATCGATACCAAGTCCTTCAAAAAGCACTTTCATAGAGTCTATTTCAAGAATCAGAATCATGGCACTTTTAATCTGGGTATGGGCAAAACTTAACCGTTCATCAATAAAGAGAACCTGATAATCCAGTTTTGTAAATTCTTTTTCCGGGACAGCCAGAATTTCACCAATGGTACCAAGATGGTTCTGCGGTGGTTCAATATCAATAAAGGTATTTGTCATTTTTGCAATAGAATTTACATAAGCAGCAGTTGTGATGTTTGCCATTTCGCGCAATACGGATAAATCCATATCATTCAGTGAATCAATGGAATCGACATTTTTTTCATAAAAGGTGTTGATAAGCCGGCTGGTAAATTCTTTCTCCACAATCTGAAGCATAACACCATTCATATCGCCTTTTACATTTACAGTCATACCAATAGCAGTTTTATCTGCCCCACCAAGATAATCTGCAGCTTTGGCATAATCCATCAGGCAGATATTTGGCACTTCAATATCTACCGGTGTATTTAAGAGGCCTGCCAGTGCAGTAGCAGCATTACCGGAACCGATGTTGCCAATTTCAGCTAGAACGCTTAAATGCATAGAATCCAGTTCTTTTAAATTTAGCATAGACATAAAAACTCTCCATTTGTCATTACAGTATAAATTTTTCTCATTTTCGTTTATTATAACATAGGATACAGGCAATGAGAATGGATTTTTATGGCATTTCGAAAGGAATTATAAAGAATTTTGAAGAGAATTTGAAAAATAAAAATTCTGCTTGTATTCGCCCTTTTTATTTGTTACAATCAGCACAAAGCATATATTCTATTTTTCGAATGGCAAAAGCCAATCTAAATTTCTGGTAACAATTCAATGAATTCTATGCTTTCAAATTCTAATTACAATTAACAAACGCATAGTGCATTGAATGGACGGAACATCAGAGGAAGAAATAGTGTATGCAATCCTGCTTTTCTATGTGCTATGGGAAAAGGAGGAAAAATGAAAACTTTAGAAGAACTGAATCTGGTGGATGACTTTCTGGTAAACAGCCTGACCAGCCACAAAGTTTATGGGGAACAGTCAGCAAGGTATATTTTGGAATGTATTCTGCACCGTCCGATTGGAAAGCTTACAGTGGTGCCGCAACGATTCTTCGGTGGAGAAAATACAGAAGCCCATGGTATCCGGCTGGACGTATATCTGGATGAAGAGAATGGAGAAATTTTTGATATTGAGCCGGACCAGAATGACGGAAAGGGAGATCTCGCAGCACTTCCCCGTAGAGCACGTTTTTATCATGCAAAGATCGATGCAGGAAATTTGCCGGCAGGCGAAGAATATGGAAAGCTTCGAAATGTAATTGTGATTTTTATCACAACCTATGACCCTTTTAGTGAGAACCGAATGGTATATACCATTAAGAATAGCTGTGTAGAAGTGCCGGAATTAGAATATGAGGATGGTGCAAAGACCATATTCTTGTATACAAGAGGAAAAGAAGGAAACCCACCGGAAGAATTAAAGCAGCTGCTGCATTACATGGAGCATTCGTCCATAGAGAATGCTTCCACCGAAAGCCTGAAAAAGCTTCATCGGATGGTAACTGCAGTGAAGCGGGATGGAGAGGTAGGTCTTGCATATATGAAGAGTTTTGAAAGAGAAGCAAGAATCAGAAGACAGGGAGAGGCAGAAGGAATTATAAAGACCAGTCGCAAATTCGGAAAATCAGAGGAAGAGATTTTGGCGTTATTGCAGGAAGAGTTACAGATAAGTGAAGCGTGGGCAAAAGAGTTGTTGGAAAAGTATACTTTATAAAACTCACCCTTGACAAAAGTGCCTGGCAAATTTAATATAATGCCTAGAGATAATGGTAATGAGAAAGAGGAGTACATCGGTACGGTTCTAAGAGAGGACGGCTCATCGGCTGGAAGGTTGTCTGAATACGACAGATGGAAGGTAGCTTTCGAACCGGAAGACCCAGAAAGCCTGCAACCGGAATCATATAGAGAATTCCAACAAGGCATAAGTTTTCCCGGCACTCCACGTTACGGAGAAGAGATATGCATAGATACTATGCATAACGAAGGTGGTACCGCGCTGATTCGCCCTTCTTATCCAGTTGGATAGGGAGGGCTTTTTAACTTTACAGGAAATTGCTTTTCTGTAAAGAAAAACATGTGCCTTTAGAACAGCAGTATTTCCTATCAAAAGTCCTATACCTTTCAGATAACTGAAATGTCTATGAATAAAAATAATGCTTTTACAAATTACGAAACGTCCAATTTAGAAAAAGGAGAACAATTATGAGCAAAGAACTTGCAAAAACCTACGACCCAAAAGGGATTGAAGACCGACTTTATAAGAAATGGGAAGACAATGGATATTTCCATGCACAGGCTGACCGCAGCAAGAAACCGTTTACCATTGTAATGCCGCCGCCAAATATTACCGGACAGCTTCATATGGGACATGCATTGGATAATACCATGCAGGATATATTAATCCGTTACAAGAGAATGCAGGGATATAATGCATTATGGCAGCCGGGAACAGACCATGCAGCCATTGCAACAGAGGTAAAGGTTATTGATTCCTTAAAGAAGCAGGGAATTGACAAGAATGACCTCGGAAGAGAAGGCTTCTTAGAAAAATGCTGGGAGTGGAAGGATGAGTATGGCAGCCGCATCATCAACCAGTTAAAAAAAATGGGTTCTTCCGCGGACTGGAGCAGAGAACGTTTTACCATGGATAAAGGATGCTCTGATGCAGTTCTTGAAGTATTTATAAAATTATATGAAAAAGGTCTTATTTATAAAGGCTCCCGTATTGTAAACTGGTGTCCTGTCTGCAAGACATCTATTTCCGATGCCGAGGTAGAACATGAAGAACAGGATGGCTTCTTCTGGCATATCAATTATCCGGTAGTAGGAGAAGCGGGAAGATTCGTAGAAATCGCAACCACCCGTCCGGAGACTTTATTTGGTGATACTGCAGTAGCAGTAAATCCGGATGATGAACGTTATCAGGATATTATCGGAAAAATGTTAAAGCTTCCGATGACAGACCGTGAGATTCCGGTTATTGCAGACTCCTATGTAGATAAAGAATTTGGAACCGGATGTGTAAAGATTACACCGGCTCATGACCCGAACGACTTTGAAGTTGGAAAACGTCATAATCTGGAAGAAATCGTTGTTATCAATGATGATGCAACCATGAACAGCAAAGCCGGCAAATATGCGGGCATGGACAGATACGAATGCCGGAAAGCACTGGTAGAGGATTTAGAGAAGGAAGGACTTTTGGTAAAAGTTGTTCCGCATTCCCATAACGTAGGAACCCATGACCGCTGTGGCACAACCGTAGAGCCAATGATTAAACAGCAGTGGTTTGTAAAAATGGATGATTTAATCAAACCGGCAGTAGAAGGTGTAAAGAATGGAGATATCAAGCTCCTTCCAAAACGTATGGAGAAAACCTACTTTAACTGGACGGATAATATCCGTGACTGGTGTATTTCCAGACAGCTCTGGTGGGGACATCGTATTCCTGCATATTACTGTGATGAATGCGGAGAAATGGTAGTATCTAAGAATGCACCGGAGAAATGTCCGAAGTGCGGCTGCACCCATATGACACAGGATCCGGATACTCTGGATACCTGGTTCTCTTCTGCATTATGGCCATTCTCAACCTTAGGCTGGCCGGAGAAAACAGAAGACTTAGATTATTTCTATCCGAATGATGTATTAGTAACCGGATACGATATTATTTTCTTCTGGGTAATCCGTATGATTTTCTCAGGATATGAGCAGATGGGCAAAGCACCATTCCATACTGTATTATTCCACGGACTGGTTCGTGATTCCCAGGGCCGTAAGATGAGTAAATCTCTTGGAAATGGAATTGACCCGTTAGAGGTTATTGATAAATATGGTGCAGATGCCTTGAGACTGACACTGATTACCGGAAATGCACCGGGAAATGATATGCGTTTCTACTGGGAGCGTGTAGAAGCATCCCGTAACTTTGCCAATAAAGTGTGGAATGCATCCCGTTTCATTATGATGAACTTAGAGGGTATGGAAGTAACAAAGCCTGCAATTTCTGACCTGGCACCGGAAGATAAATGGATTCTTTCAGCAGTTAATACATTGACCAAAGATGTAACAGAAAATATGGATAAATTCGAACTTGGTATTGCAGTACAGAAAGTATATGACTTTATCTGGGATGAATTCTGTGACTGGTATATCGAGATTGCCAAAGTTCGTACTTATAAGAAAGACGAGGATGCCAGGGCTGCCAACAGTGCACTCTGGACACTTCGTACTGTATTAGGACAGGCATTAAAATTATTACATCCATATATGCCATTTATCACAGAAGAAATCTACTGTACCTTAAATCCGCAGGAAGAGACCATTATGCTGGCTGACTGGCCGGTTTACAAAGAAGAGTGGAATTTCTCGGCAGAAGAAGAGATGCTTGCTCATGTAAAAGAGCTGGTAAAAGGCATCCGTAACTTAAGAACAGAGATGGATGTTCCACCATCCAGAAAGGCAAAGGTATTTATCGTATCTGAAGACAAAGCACTTTGTGAGACCTTTGAGAGCATGAAGAAAACATACCAGAATCTTATCAGTGCCAGTGAGGTTGATGTCCAGTCCGATAAGGCAGGCATCGGAGAAGATGCAGTATCCGTAGTTATTCCGGGAGCTGTTGTATACATGCCGTTGGAAGACTTGGTAGATATGGAAAAAGAAAAAGAGCGTCTTTTGAAAGAAGAAGAGCGTCTTAAGAAAGAACTTGCCCGCTCCCACGGCATGTTAAATAATGAGAAGTTTGTAAGCAAAGCACCTGCTGCAAAGATTCAGGAAGAGAAAGATAAGCTTGCAAAATATGAGCAGATGATGGCTACCGTACAGGAGCGTCTGGCTCAGATGAAATAGTTACAAAAGTTAAAAGACAGGTATTGTCGATTCGCCGCAGTTTCTGCGGCGAAAACTTTTTATGGAAACAGGATAACCTCTTGAAAAAATTTTCCACTATATTATACTTAGAAAAGTGGTGACAAAAATGACTTATGAAGAGATTTGCAATTATATATATGAAATACCAAAGTTCACAAAGAAAAACAGTTTAGAGCATACGAAAGAAATGCTGCAGAGGCTTTCTATCAGAGAGCATCAGTTTGAAATCATCCATGTGGCAGGAAGCAATGGCAAAGGAAGTGTCTGTGCATTTATCAATCAGGTGCTGGTGGAACATGGATGTGAAGTGGGACTCTTTACTTCTCCGCACCTTGTATGCATGGAAGAACGTTTCGTAATCAATGGCGAAAAGTGCAGTCAGGAAGAATTTGTAGAAAGCTTTGAGGCAGTGCAGAAGGTGGTAGAGCAGATGGAAGCAGAAGGACTGCCGCATCCAGCATTTTTTGAATATCTTTTTGCCATGGGCATGTATCTTTTTCAGAAGCGGAAAGTACATTATCTTATTTTAGAGACCGGACTTGGCGGAAGGTTAGATGCAACGAATGTATTTGAGAAACCGTTGCTTACGATTATTACATCTATCAGTCTCGAGCATACACAGATTTTAGGAGATTCCATTGAAGCAATTGCAGGAGAAAAGGCAGGGATTATCAAAGAAGGCGTTCCTGTTATCTTTGATGGAAGTAATGAAACAGCGGCAGAAGTGATAAGGCAGACTGCAAGGGCAAAAAGAGCACCTTATTACTGTATTTCTTTAGAAAGTCTTAAAATTCATAAAATAACCGGGAAAACTATTGATTTTTGTTATACCAATGGGTATGATGTTGTTGATTTGAAAATCCCGTTTCCGGCAGAATATCAGATGATGAATGCATCACTGGCATATCGGGCGTTATCTGTCCTTCAGGTGGAAACCGGAATTGGAAAAGCAGAGATTATCTCTGCAATGGAACATACCAGATGGATGGGCAGAATGCAGCAGGCAGAGCCATTTATCTATTTTGACGGAGCACATAATGCAGATGGTATTGTCCACTTTGTGAAAAATGTGCAGAAGATTGCGGAAGAAAAGCCAGTTCTTCTTTTTTCCATGATGGAAGAGAAGAATCATAAAGAAGCAGTAAAAGTACTGTGCAAGGAAGTTTCGTGGGATAGTATTGTGCTGACCCGCATCCCGGACAGCCGTGGAATAGACCCATTGAAATTGCAGGATGAATTTATGGCAAACGACCGGGAAACAGTAGTAATAGAAGACTGTGCACAGGCATACAGATATGTAAAGGAATACAGGAAGGACAACCAGATGGTATTCTGTGCGGGTTCCCTGTATTTGATTGGAGAATTGGAAAAGATAGCAGGAGGAAATGAAGCATGATAGATTTTGAAGAAGAATTAAAGAAATTCAAACCAAGCCTGGAAGTAGAAGAGGCAGAGGAAGCTATTTACAATCAGGACTTAACGGATATGACAGACATTTTAAGAGAAATGATGAAAGAAGCAAGACGACAGTAGAATTCGTTAAGTGAGGTAAAGTATGAAATGTTATAATTGCGGAGCAGATCTGACAGGGGACAACCGTTGTCCGAACTGTGGAATTGACGTAAAAGTATATAAGAAAATTGTGATGACCTCTAATTATTATTATAATCAGGGATTAGAGCGAAGCAATGTCCGTGATTTATCCGGAGCGATTGAAAGTCTTAAGAAGAGTCTTCGGTTTGATAAGACGAACATTCAGGCAAGAAATCTTCTGGGACTGGTACTTTTTGAGACCGGTGAGGCGGTATCTGCCATGGGTGAATGGGTGATTAGTAAGAGCCTTCAGCCAAAGGATAATGATGCAGGACGTTATCTGGACGCTGTGCAGAAGAATCCGGCACAGTTAGAAACGGTAAATCAGACCATTAAGAAATACAATCAGGCATTGTTATATTGCAGACAGAATAGTACAGATCTTGCAATTATCCAGTTGAAGAAGGTATTGTCCTTAAACCCGAAACTGGTAAAGGGACATCAGCTGCTGGCTCTTTTGTACATGAAGGAGAATAAATTCGAGCAGGCAAAGAAGTCATTGCGGGCAGCTATGAAAATTGATTCCAGCAATACGATTACACTGCGTTACATGAAAGAGACCAATCAGATGCTGCGCAGTGTCAACAGCGGTAAGAAGAAAAAGAAAGAAGATGACCTTATTTCCTATAAGAGTGGAAATGACCTCATTATCCAGCCGACAAAATTCAAAGATACTTCAGGTTTTGCCACGATACTGACCATTTTGCTTGGGGTGGCAATTGGTGTTGCAGTCACCTGTTTCCTTGTAGTGCCAAGTGTAAGGCAGAAGGCAAAGAGTGATGCCAATACATCAGTGGTTCAGGCAAATGATACCATAACCACGAAGAATCAGCAGATTACCAATCTGGAAAATCAGATTGATGACCTGAACCAGCAGGTGTCTTCTGCAAAAAGCGATTCCGAGGAGACTTCCAATAAGATTAACAGCTATGACCAGCTGCTTTCAGCATATAAATCCTTCCAGGAGGGAGATATTACAGCAGCAGGAGATGCACTTTCCGGTGTAAAGGAAGAAAACCTTTCCGATACCGCAAAGGAAATTTATCAGAATATCAACGCAACTGTAAATGACCAGTATCTTCAGGTGACTTATGCAGACAGTTATCAGGCATACAGTAATTATAACTATGAAGAAGCGAAGACCGGATTTGAAAAGGTAGTAGAGATGGATGAGGCATACCAGGATGGCAATGCGATTTATTATCTGGCACAGACCTACCGGAATCTGGGCGAGAATGAAAAAGCCATCGAATACTATCAGAAAGTGATTGATGGTTATCCGAATACGGAACGTGCAGCCAATTCTTCCCGCTATCTGGAAGAATTACAGAATGCAGAACAGTAACAGAATAAAGAAAAACAGTTTACAAAAGACGTCAGGCAGATTGCCGGGCGTCTTTTGTAGTTTACAGGAAATTGCTTTCCTGTAAACTACAAAACGCACCGCGAGGATGCACACTGCGGCGTATAAGGTAGATGTCGCAAGCGACCGCCGCAGGCGCGAGAATGTGCCAGGGCAGATTCTTTTTTCGTAATGTATATGGAGGATAGAAGAATGGAATTTAAGTATGAATTAGAAAATGGATGTCTTACCATCCGGGTACCAAAGGAGTTGGATCATCATTGCGCCACACAGCTGCGGGCAGAGGCAGATTTACTGATTGATTCTTACCGGGTTAACAAACTGGTTTTTGATTTTGCCGGTACAGAATTTATGGACAGCTCAGGGATTGGCGTGGTAATCGGAAGGTGCCGGAACATGAATTACAGCGGCGGAAAAGTGGTGGCAGAGAATATGAATGAGCGGATCCGGAAAATTTTTGTGGTATCAGGTCTGCATAAACTGGTTCAGATGAAAGAAGGGGAGAAGAAGTAGGTATGAAAATGGAGGCTGTAAATATGGAAAGAAGAAATGAGATGAAACTGGAATTTGAGGCATTATCCGTAAATGAAGGATTTGCCAGAGTAGCGGTAGCAGCATTTTGCGCCCAGATGAATCCCACACTGGATGAGTTAGAGGATATTAAAACTGCGGTATCGGAGGCGGTAACCAATGCCATTATCCATGGCTATGAAGAAAAGGAAGGAACGGTAGTGATGCAGTGCTGTCTTTCCGGAAGTACCGTACATATTACCGTAAAAGACAGCGGGAAGGGAATTGCGGATATTGAACGGGCAAAGGAGCCGTTTTTTACGACAAGGCCGGAGCTGGAGCGGTCCGGTATGGGCTTTTCTTTTATGGAGGCTTTCATGGATGAAGTAGAAGTATGGTCAAAGGTAGGAGAAGGAACTGTTATAAAAATGAAAAAAAATCTGGTGCGGGAAAGTTAAGTGGAGAATGGAACAGACAATTGCTTATATCAAACGGGCACACAAAGGGGATAAGCAGGCAAGAGATACGCTGGTGCTTGGAAATCAGGGGCTGGTCTGGAGTGTGGTACAAAGATTTTTAGGAAGAGGACATGATAAAGAAGAACTGTTTCAGATCGGATGCATTGGACTGATGAAGGCAGTGGATAAATTTGATGTAAGTTATGAGGTATGCTTTTCCACTTATGCAGTGCCGGTGATTATGGGAGAAATCCGCCGCTTCCTGAGGGATGATGGCATGGTGAAGGTCAGCAGGAGCATGAAAGAAAAAGGCTATCTTATCAGCAATGCAAGAAAGGAACTGACAGACATGCTTGGAAGGGAGCCGGAGTTAAAGGAACTGGCAGAAAAAACCGGGCTTTCGGAGGAAGAGATTGTCCTTGCAGTGGAAGCCAATGGAGAAGTAGAATCCATTTACCAGAGCGTCTATCAGTCGGATGGCAGTGAAATCTATCTGTTGGACCGGTTAAAGGATAAGAAGAATGCGCAGGAAGAACTGGAAAATAAGCTTCTGATAGAAGAATTGCTGCAACAGTTATCCGGAAGGGAGCAGCAGCTGATTAAGATGCGTTATTTTGAAAATGCCACGCAAAGCCAGATTGCTGCAAAGCTTGGCACCAGTCAGGTACAGGTCAGCCGCATGGAGAAGAAAATATTACTGCAGATGAGAAAATACATGAGTCAGGGTTGACAAACAAAGGGGGTGGAAATATACTAAAAAAGGATTAAGCGAGATTCCCTTGTCAAAGTGTTCCGGCTTTGATGGGGATTTTTTTTACAGGAAATGAAGAGAAAGGAAGTGGAAAGATGATTAAGTACTATTGCAGTGAACAGAACCGTATCACCGAAATTGAATCACCAGGGGAGGATTGCTGGATTTCCCTTGTAAATCCAACAGAGGCAGAAGTCGCAGCAATGGTAAATCAGTATGGAATTGATGCAGATGCCATGCGTTCCGCACTGGATACGGACGAGCGCTCGCGTATTGAAACAGATGAGAATTATACTATGGTATTGGTTAATATCCCGAATATTGAAACCCATAATGATAAGGAACTTTATGATACCATTCCACTTTCTATTTTTGTGGTAAAAAAAGCAGTCATTACAGTAAGTCTTGAGAAGACTCCAATATTAGAAGCATTTGCCAATGGCACGGTGCGGGATTTTAATCCTGCCATGCGTTCCCGCTTTGTGCTTCAGATTTTGTACCGGACATCCTCTCTTTTCTTACAGTACTTAAGAAGTATTGACCGCCAGAGTGAAATTGTGGAAAACAAGCTGCACAAGTCCACACAGAACCGGGAGTTAATCGAGCTTTTGAAACTGGAAAAGAGTCTGGTTTACTTTACGACAGCACTCCGCTCCAATGAGGTGGTACTGGAAAAATTATTTAAAAATGACAATATTAAAAAATATCAGGAAGATGAAGAACTTCTTGAGGATGTTATTGTTGAAAACAAGCAGGCAATTGAGATGGCAAATATTTACAGCGGCATTTTGAGCGGAATGATGGATGCTTTTGCATCAGTTATTTCCAACAATCTGAATGTGGTAATGAAGGTGCTTGCCATAATAACAGCTGTACTTTCTGTTCCGACTATGATATTCTCAGCGTATGGCATGAATGTGGCTGCAAAGGGAATGCCGTTCGCAGAGAGTCCTTATGGATTTGTTATTATCGTATTAATTGCAGTGGTATGCAGTCTTATTGTTGCATTAATCTTTGCTAAGACAAAGATGTTTAAATAAAAGCAGGAAATGGAAGGTAATATGTACGACAATTATGTGTTTGACCTGTATGGAACACTGGTAGATATCCATACAGAGGAAAACGATGCTAAGGTATGGGAAAAACTGAGTCTGTTTTACGGATTTTATGGAGCTTTATATGACCCGCAGGAATTACAGGAATCTTATCTGGCATTGATTCAAAGCAAAGAGACAGATTTAAAGGGAGAGTTGGAAAAGGAGTCACACTATGCCCATGAGGCATTTCCGGAGATTCGTATTGAAGAAGTATTCAAAGAGCTTTATGCGAAGAAGGGGATAAAGGCTGATGATGCGCTGGCAGTTCATACCGGACAGTTCTTCCGGGTACTGACCATGGAGTATGTGCGGATTTATGATGGCGTAAGAGAATTATTAAAAGCATTGAAAAAATGTGGTAAAAAGGTATATCTTTTATCCAATGCCCAGAGAATCTTTACGGAATATGAGATGAATTATTTGGATATTACAAAATATTTTGACGATATTTTAATTTCATCCGATTATGGAACCAAGAAACCGGACATCCGTTTTTTTGAACAACTGATAGAAAAGTATCATCTGGATGTGAAGAAAACACTGATGATAGGAAATGATGTACGCTGTGACATCAACGGGGCCAAAGAGGCAGGTCTTGACACTTTTTACATTCATTCGAATATTTCTCCAAAAGATGACAAAAAGCCGGACAGTACCTATTACCTGCCTGCAATGGATATGAAAAAAGTAAAAGAACTTATCCTGCAAAACGCTTCCGGTACTCACGGGGTGTAACATAAAAGCGTTTCTTAAACAGCCGGTTGAAGTAAGAGAGGTTGTCAAAGCCTACTTCAGCGGCAATGTCTAATATAGAAGCTTCAGACGAAATAAGCAGCCGGCTGGCCATGGTCAGCCGGTAATCATTTAAATATTCTGTAAAAGTAGTTCCCATGGTATTTTTGAAAAACTTCATAAAATGAGACTGGCTTAAGTCCAGCGCATCTGCCATTTCTTCAATGGAAATTTTACTGGCATAATTTGTCTCAATATATTTAATGATGCGTTTCATCTTTTCCAGGGATTTCTGGTTCTTGCGGGAGGCACTTGTTTCGCAGCAGTTAGAAATCAGAATGGAAAAGAGCAGGAAAAGCTGTCCTTTAATCACAAGCTGGAAGGCCGGGGGATTGGTCCTGCAGACTTCATCCGCAGCATTGATACAGCCGGCAACCTCGTTATAGAATGGCATACCCGGTGTAAAATGTGTGGTAAGCCGCAGTGTGCCGTCTAAAAGCGGTGTAAAGTAGCGGCTGTTACAGATGTCTGTCTGTTTGGCAAGGAGCATTTCCAGTTTAAAAATAATATTAATATATTCCATTTTGTAATCGAGATACTGTTCAATGGAATGAACCTGTCCCGGAAGAATCAGAAGAATACTTCCTTCCTGAACCGGATATTCTTCCAAATCTACGGTAATCAGTCCGCAGCCTTTTTTGATGTAGATAATTTCCGTTTCATCATGCCAGTGGGCAGGCACCCGCTCAAAATCTAAGGGAATTGAACAGGGATAGGTGATATATGGGAAACTTTCTGAACCATGTGATTTCTTTTCCTGGTAATTTTCATATTCGAGAATATTCATGGGAAACGCCTTTCGTCAAAATGTACAAAAAAGTGATTTTTTCTAAAATCACCGAAATATGATAGTATTGTACCACTTTTGACCGGTATATTACAAGAAAATGTAAAAGAAATGTTAGATAATGCATACATAAGAGAACGAACTGAATTCAAATTTTACGGAGGGTCAAAAATGAATTTACAGGAAATCGTAACAAAGAAATATAACAAGGGAATTGCTGATTGCTCTAATGAAGAATTATACTTCGCATTATTAGAGATGACAAAAGCAATGGCTGAGAAGAAAGAAAACCACAACGGAAAGAAAAAATTATATTATATTTCCGCAGAGTTCTTAATTGGAAAACTTCTCTCCAACAACCTGATTAATTTAGGCGTATATGATGAAGTGAGAGATGTACTTGCAGCAAATGGCAAAGACATCTGTGCAATTGAAGAGGTTGAGCCGGAACCATCACTTGGTAACGGTGGTCTTGGAAGACTTGCAGCATGCTTCCTTGATTCTATTGCAACATTAGGATTAAACGGTGATGGAGTTGGACTTAACTATCATTACGGATTATTCAAACAGGTATTTGAAAACAACCTTCAGAAAGAAACCAAGAATCCTTGGATTCAGGATGAAAGCTGGCTGACAAAGACAGATAAGAGCTATCAGGTACAGTTTGGTGGATTTAATGTAACTTCAAAATTATATGATATTGATGTTACCGGATATGAAAACACAACCAACAAGCTTCATTTATTCGATATCGAAACAGTAGATGAGAGCATCGTTGGGGATGGAATTGACTTTGACAAAGAGGATATCAAGAAAAACCTGACATTATTCTTATATCCGGATGACAGCGATGACAAGGGACGTCTCCTTCGTGTTTACCAGCAGTACTTCATGGTAAGCAACGCTGCACAGTTAATCTTAGATGAGGCAGTAGAAAGAGGATGTAACTTACATGATCTTGCTGATTATGCAGTAATCCAGATTAATGATACCCATCCATCTATGGTAATCCCGGAGATGATTCGTCTGTTAATGGAAAGAGGAATCGGCATGGACGAGGCTATTGCAATCGTTTCCAAGTGTTGTGCATATACCAATCACACCATCTTAGCAGAAGCATTAGAGAAATGGCCAATCTCTTTCTTAGAGAAAGTTGTTCCACAGTTAATGCCAATCATCTACGAATTAAACAACCGTGTAGTTGCTAAATATGATGACAAGTCTGTATACATCATTGATGATGAAAAACGTGTACACATGGCTCATATGGATATCCACTACGGATTCAGCGTAAATGGTGTTGCATACCTTCATACAGAAATCTTAAAAGATTCTGAGTTAAATAACTTCTACAAGATTTATCCTGAGAAGTTCAATAACAAGACAAACGGTATCACATTCCGTCGTTGGTTATTACACTGTGATAAGGGATTGACATCCTTAATCGAAGAACTGATTGGACCAGGATTCAAGAAAGATGCAATGGAACTGGAAAAATTAGGACAGTTCGTAAATGATGATGCAGTATTAGATAAATTACTTGCAATCAAGACTGAGAACAAAGTTGTTCTTAAGAACTACTTAAAGGCAACACAGAACATCGACTTAGATGAGAACTCAGTATTTGATATCCAGATTAAGAGATTACATGAGTACAAGAGACAGCAGATGAATGCACTCTATGTAATTAACAAATATTTTGAAATCAAAGCAGGAAAGAAACCGGCAAGAAAGATTACTGCAATCTTTGGTGCAAAGGCAGCTCCGGCTTACATCATTGCAAAAGACATTATCCATTTAATTCTCTGCTTACAGCAGTTAATTGCAAATGACCCGGAAGTAAGTCCGTACTTACAGGTTGTTATGGTAGAGAACTACAATGTTACTTTAGCTGAGAAATTAATCCCGGCAGCAGATATCCATGAGCAGATTTCCTTAGCTTCTAAAGAGGCATCCGGAACATCTAACATGAAGTTCATGTTAAATGGTGCAGTAGCAATCGGAACCATGGACGGAGCAAACGTAGAAATGCATCAGTTAGTAGGAGATGATAACATCTACATCTTCGGAGAGTCTTCTGACGAAGTAATTGAGCATTATGCAAAAGCTGATTATGTATCACGCAAGTATTATGATAATGATGCAGATATCAAACGTGCAATCGACTTCATCGTAAGTGATGAAATGAAAGCAATCGGAAATGCAGAGAACTTAGAGAGACTTTTCAATGAGTTAATCAATAAAGACTGGTTCATGACTCTTCCGGATTTCGAATCTTATCGTGCAAAGAAAGATGAAATGCTTGCAGATTATGAAGATAGAAAAGCATGGGCAAAAATGATGCTGACAAACATCAGCAAAGCCGGCTTCTTCTCATCTGACCGTACAATTGAGCAGTACAACAAAGATATTTGGAAATTAGACTAAATTTTGATAAAAGTATTCTCCAACCTTTAAAAACAATGAGGGACAGATAGAAATATCTGTCCCTTGTTGCGTTTTATGAAATACGACTTAGAGCTTCAATCCCTTTAACAGTGCGCCAAGGCTGGTAGAAGCACTTTCATCAGAGGTGTAGGCGGATAAGTCTTCTTTTTCTTCTACAGAAGTATCTACCATTTCTTCTTCCAATGCACGCATGCTTAAGCTGATTTTGCCGTCGTTGGTATTTAAAAGCTTGGCTTTTATATGCTGTCCTTCCTTTAATACTTCGGAAGGCTTGTTGATACGGCGTTCACAAATCTGGGAAATGTGGACAAGTCCCGTAAGTCCGTCCCCAAGGTTGATAAATGCACCATATGGCATCAGACTTTCTACCGTTCCTTCTACGATACTTCCTGGAACAAGCATGGCAATCTTATGATTTCTTTCTTCTGTTTCTTTTTCAAGAGCAATGGATTTACCGGAGAGCACCAGACGGTCATCTTCCTCGTCTACAGTAATGACACGGACTTCTAATTCTTTGCCAACATAGCTTTCGGTATCTTCTACATAGGCTGTGGTAATCTGTGAAGCCGGAATAAATCCGCGAATGCCATAAAGGTATGCAACCACACCGGCTTTTACCGCTTCACTGACCTTTACGGTAACAACGGTTTCGTTTTCCAACAGCTCTTTTAACTTATCCCAGGCAAGCACTTCGTTGGCTTCTTTCATGGAAAGTAAAATGTTGCCTTCTCCATCATCCCGGCGGATGACCGTTGCTTCTAAGACATCTCCCGGATGAATGTGTTCGTCAATGACAAAGGATGGGTCGTTGCTGACTTCATCTGCTTTGATGATTCCCGGGGCATAATACTTTAAGTCCAATGTGATGGCGTCTTCATCCACAGAGATAACGGTTCCGGTTAAGATGTCTCCTTCGTTGATTTTCCGGAAGGAAGCCTCAAGCTCTGCTTCAAAGTCCTGCATGGTTTCTTTTGCTTCGTTTTCTGACATAGTAAAACCTCTTTTCTTATCTGATTCTGGTTAGGCGATTGCGAAAGGGGACAGGAGCTGCCGGTAAAGAAGTTTTGCGGTATTCCAAGACACTGTTTTTCGGATGATGAAATACCACCGTTCTAAGTGGTTCGTTTTTCTTTTTACGATAAAAACAGTCTTTTCCATGTTTGAGCAGAATCGGGACACTGTCCGTCAAAGTACGGATGCCTGATAAGGGCTGTTAGGGGCACCCGGAATTTCATCTGGCAGCAGGCAACGCTGGTACAGGGATGTACCAGCGAGGCACAATTGAACATGGATGTGAATTTGTGCCGGTTGCCAGATGAAAGAAAAAGTATGCCGAAATTCCCAGTGCCCCTTGCAGACATTATGTGGCATCCGCCCTTGATGGACAGTGCCCCGATTCTGTCAAAGCAAGTGAAAAGACAGTTTATAATCAAGAAAAGTAAACCACTAAGAACGGTTGGCATTTCACATCAAAGAAAATCAGATTCCCTTGGAATGCCGCAAAATTTTTTTGCCGGAATTCTTTCTGTCCCGCTTCGCAATCGCCTAACTATATGCATGAGAATAACTCATGATTTTTCTTGCAGTGTATCACAGGAAACGAAGAAAAACAAGCCGGGGCGAGGTTGAAAGAAGAGCCTTAATTTGCTATACTAAAGCGGATGAAAGCGAGGCAATTATGAAGAAAATAAAATATATGGCAGTTGTACTTGCCACAGGACTACTGTTGGCCGGCTGTGAGGAGGATGAGACACAGAATAATAAAGATGCATATCGGCAGATAGGCATCAACTGTATGCAGGAGGGTGACTATGAAGGCGCCATTGATGCATTTCAGAATGCACTGGACCAGTCGCTGGCAGTTGTGGGAGAAGAAGAAATAGATACCTGTTATTATAAAGCAGCAGCACAGTATGCCGCAGGAAAGAAAGAGGATGCCATTGAGACCTATCAGGCGTTAATCAATTATGACAAGAAAAATGCCCAGGCATATTTCCTGTTAGGAGAACTGTACCGGAAAGAAAATGACATGGATAAAGCAAAAGAAAATTTTAATCTGGCAGCACAGTATGCCGGCAGTGACTATGAAATGTATATTGCTTTGTACCAGGAGTGTTATGCCGCAGGAATGCAGACCGAAGGTCAGGAGTATCTGAAAAAAGGTATTGAAGCAGGTGGTAAATCAGCGGAGGACTATGCCCAGAGAGGCAGAATTTATCTATTACTGGGAGATTATGATAATGCGGAAACAGAGCTTACGACAGCTATTAATAAAAAGAGCACGGAAGCTTCTTTGTATATGGCACAGCTCTATGAAGTGAAAGGCGAAGATGAGAAGGCAGCCGGATTATATAAAGAATATATCGATGAAAATCAGGATAATCCGACAGCATTGATCTGTCTGGGAGGAATGGAATTAGAAAAAGGTAATTATGACAGTGCAATAAACTATCTTAAGATGGCACTGGATTTAGATGCAGGCTCACAGAAGCAGGAGGCGCAGCGTAATCTGATACTGGCATATGAACAGAGCGGAGATTTCACATCTGCAAAAAGCGAGATGGAGGATTATACAAAGAATTATCCGAATGACGAAGAAGCTGCCCGGGAATACTTGTTTTTGATGACACGTTAAGCAAAAAGGGCAAAATGTATGGGACAGGAAAACGAGGGAAAAAGGCAGAGAGGAACAATACGAAAATGAGCGAAACCTATGAGATTATCGTGCTGGATTTAGATGGCACCTTAACCAATTCAAAGAAAGTCATTACACCAAAGACGAAAGACGCACTGATGCGGATTCAAAAGGAAGGGAAAAAAGTAGTGCTGGCATCCGGCCGTCCTACCGGGGGCATCGTAAAGCTGGCAGACGAACTGGATTTGAAGAGCTATGGCGGATTTGTACTGGCATTTAATGGTGGAAAGATTATTAATTATGAGACCGGAGAGATTGTATACAATAAGACAATACCGGTAGAACTGGTGCCGGCAGTGTATGAGCAGGCATGCAGACTGGGTGTAGGCGTGCTTACTTATAAAGGAAATACCATCATCCATGGAAACGGAGTGAATGAATATAGCCGTAACGAGGGAAAAATTAACGGAATGCCGATAAAAGAGGTAGATAATTTCGCAGAATATGTAGATTATCCGGTAAATAAATTCCTGATGACAGGAGAACCGGAAAAGATTGCAAAAGCACAGGATGTGATGCGGCAGACCTTTGGAGAACAATTAAACATTTTTCGCTCAGAACCGTTTTTCTTAGAAATTGTTCCACCATCCATTGATAAGGCATATTCTCTTGGAAAACTGTTAGAATATCTGGGAGAAAAGAAGGAGCAGATGATCTGCTGTGGAGATGGCTTTAATGACAAGTCTATGATTGCATTTGCCGGGCTTGGTGTGGCAATGGCAAACGCACAGCCGGAGGTAAAAGAGGTCGCAGATTATATTACCACTTCCAATGATGAAGACGGAGTGGCGCTTGTAATAGACAGATTCATGTAAGGAAGGCGTATGGCATGCAGAAAATAACAGAACTATTGTCAAAGGGAAAATCACCATATCATGTAACAGAATGGACAGGAAAGCAGTTACAGGAGGCAGGGTATGAAGAATTAAAGCTGCAGGAATCCTGGCAGCTTCATGCAGGCGGTAAATACTATGTAAGACCGTATTCCGGTATGGTAGCAGCATTCGCTGTTCCGGAACAGCTGGACAGAAAGACGGCACTCCGCCTGATGCTGGCCCATACAGATTTTCCATGTTTTAAAATAAAACCGAATCCTGAAGTGAAGACGAAGGATTACAGGCAGTTAAATGTGGAGCCATATGGCGGTATGCTCAAAAATACATGGTTTGACCGTCCACTTGGAATTTATGGGAAAGTGGTATTAGAATCGGAACATCCATTTGCACCGGAAGTAAAGCTTTTCGGAAGTGAGGAACCGGCAGCAGTGATTCCGTCATTAGCACCACACCTGAACCGTGAGGCAGGCGGAAAACAGGAATATGATATGCAAAGAGAACTGCTTCCACTGCTTGGAATAGAGCAGGACGGAGACGTTACAGAGAATTTTTTCACGGATTACTTAAAAGAACAGCTTGGGGCAGAGGCAAATGAGGTTTTAAGCTATGATTTATTTCTTACCAATATGGATGAACCGGAATTAATAGGAAGTGATAAGAAGCTTCTTTCTTCTCCGAGAATCGATAATCTGGCATCGGTAGCAGCAATTGTGGAGACAATGTGTGAAAAAACGACCGGAGATTCACTGGTTGTGGCAGGATTATTTGATAATGAGGAAATCGGCAGCCGCTCCAAGCAGGGAGCAGACAGCAGTCTTCTTAAGGATATCATAATGAAGATTGGTGCAGCCTTTGGAATGGCAGAAACAGAGGTAAATGATATGCTCCGGGGAGGCTTTCTCTTGTCTATAGACGGAGCTCATGCCGTACACCCGAATTACACAAATAAATCAGATATTACGAATGATGTGATATTGGGAAAAGGAATTACCGTAAAGACTTCTGCCAGCCAGCGGTATCTTTCTGACAGTGAGGCAACAGCGGTGGTGATGCAGCTTTGTAAAAAGACAGATATTCCATATCAGGTGCAGGTAAACCGTTCCGGCATGCCGGGTGGACAGACCCTTGGACCGATTGTGGTTTCCTATCTGCCAATGCAGGGAGCGGATATTGGAATTCCGATGCTTGCCATGCATTCTGCAAGAGAACTGGCAGATATGAGAGATTATCAGGCATTGGTAATGTTTTTGAAAATATTTTCTGCATAAAGAAATTGCAAAAAAAGTTGAATTTTTTGGAAAAATATCACAAAATGTCGTTGACAATCGGTAAGATTCAGTACAAAATTAGTAGTATAACGTAATGCACAGAAAGTGCATTGATTGGAGGAAATATATGGCATTGGGAAAGAATAAAAAAATTATAAATCTGGTTCAGTCAATTAGTGAGATGAAAGAAGAGAATTATGCTGCAGGTTCACCGGAACTGCAGAATATGTATGAACGCATGAGCGCTGGCAGACGTCAGCTTGCACAGGTATATGGGGAAGATATGCAGGCAGTTATGACAATGAGTGCCTTAGGCCTGAAAGTCGGACATGATACCGTAAAGATGACAACGACAGCAGAGGATGTCAATACAGCAACAAAGGCAATCCATGATGCAGCAGCAGAAACATCCAGTATTGCAGAGGAAGTAAGAAATGCCCATGAGGGTCTGACCAATACAATTGTTGATGTATCAGAGAAAACTACTGATATTTATAAGAAGATAGAGAATGGCCAGGAAGAACTGACAGCTATCCGGGATTTATCCAAAGATGCAATCTCAGAATCCACAGAAATGAAGAAGAATATGGATGCATTGATGGATGTTATCAATCATATGAATGAAGTCATTGAAGGTATCAATGCAATTTCCGAACAGACCAACCTGCTGGCATTGAACGCATCAATCGAGGCAGCAAGAGCAGGAGAAGCAGGAAAGGGATTTGCCGTTGTAGCGGAAGAAATCCGTCAGCTGGCAGAGGGAACCAAACAGTTAACTGGAAATATGGGTGAATTCGTAGAAGGAATCCGCGATGCTTCTGAGAAGAGTTCTAAGAGTGTGGATGTTGCAATTACATCTCTTGACAATATTGATCAGAAGATTAATGCTGTATGGAATATTAATGACGAGAACAAGAAAAATGTTGGAACCATCAGCGAATCGATTGGTTCCCTTGCTGGTATCAGTGAAGAAATCAGTAGCTCCATGAATGTGCTGGAAACCCAGGTGTCCTGTATTGAAGACCAGTGCAGTAATCTCAGCAATGATGCAGAATTGCTGACCGTTATAAATGGAAATTTAAAAGGTTCGGTAGAACCATTAACCCAGGTTGAAACGGGTATGGATAATGTGGCGAAGGTTATAGGAAAAATGAGCCGTGATGCATTTTACCGTATGGATAATGCAGTTTTTGATGCTTATGTACAAAAAGCAATGGAAGCACATAGGGCATGGCTTGAGACTTTACATACCATGGTAACTGAGAAGAATGTCCTTACGTTACAATTTGATGATACAAAATGCGGCTTTGGTCATTTTTACTATTCCATGCATCCGGAAAATCCGGCAATTGCACCGGCCTGGAATGCACTGGCAGAGAAACACAGAAGATTCCATGGATATGGAAAAGAAGTGCAGCAGGCACTGTTTGATGAGAACGCGGAAAAAGCAGAAGAAATTTATCTGGAAGCAGAGAAATGCTCAAATGAATTACAGAATGATTTTGCTGCAATTTTAAATATTTCTGCAGGATTATCCCAGAACGGACAGAGTGTGTTTGCATAAACAGAAAGTAAGAAAAGGATATTTTATGCCTGAATTTTTTGAAAACAATGAAATGGAAGAAAGAGTCATCCTGGTTGGCGTAAGCAGCCAGGATGGCGATGATACAGAAGACTCCCTGGATGAATTGGAGGAGCTGGTGAAGACTGCCGGAGCAGTAACGGTGGGCAGGGTAATCCAGAACCGTCAGACAATACATCCGGGGCTTTATATTGGTAGCGGAAAAGTAGAAGAGCTGCTGGATGAAATTGCATGGACCAATGCAACAGGAATTGTCTGCGATGACGAACTAAGCCCGGCACAGCTTCGGAATCTTTCAGATGCCCTGAACGTAAAAGTGATGGACAGAACCTTAATTATCCTTGATATTTTTGCTGCCAGAGCATCTACCAGTGAAGGAAAGATACAGGTGGAACTGGCACAGCTTCGTTACCGCATGAGTCGTCTTTCCGGCATAGGAAAGAGTATGTCAAGGCTGGGAGGAGGAATTGGAACGAGAGGTCCGGGAGAGAAAAAGTTAGAGGTAGACCGTCGTCTGATTGCATCAAGAATCAGCCAGCTCAAACGGGAGTTAGAGGAAGTGAAAAGGCACCGGGAAGTGAATCGTGTGGCAAGACAGCGGAATCATGTTCCGGTGGCAGCGATTGTAGGGTATACCAATGCCGGTAAATCAACCCTTTTAAATGCTCTGACCGGAGCTGGAATTCTTGCAGAGGATAAACTTTTTGCAACCTTAGACCCGACTACCAGAATGTTAGAACTTCCGGGAAGCCAGAAGCTTTTGCTTACGGATACGGTAGGGTTTATCCGAAAACTGCCGCATCATCTGATTGATGCCTTCCGTAGTACTTTAGAGGAAGCTAAGTATGCAGATTTTATCATTCATGTGGTGGATGCATCCAATCCACAGGCTGCCAAGCAGATGCATATTGTATATGAGACATTGCACCAGTTAGAGGTTACAGATAAAAAGATATTGACATTGTTTAATAAGCAGGATGCCATTACAGACCGGGAACCATTGCGGGATGGCAGGGCAGATATTACTTTACGGGTATCTGCAGCAAGAGGTGATGGACTAGAAGAACTGAAAGACTGCCTCGCCCGGATACTGCGGGAGAACAAACGCTATCTTGAGACAGTGCTGCCATATGACAAGGGTGGATTGCTGCAGCAGATAAGAGAAACAGGAGAATTAATAGCAGAAGAATATCTGCCGGAGGGAATCCGTATAGAAGCATATGTACCTCCGGAACTATTTGAGAAAATACATGCATGAGCAGATTGCCCCAGAACTGCTTGTATGCTAAAATAGGAGCAACAGGAGGTATTCCACATGACAATCTTAATAAAAGGTGGCCGCATTTTAGATCCGGCTACGAAAACAGATGATGTAATGGACCTTTTCATAGAAGATGGAGTCATTACCAAAAGAGGGAAAAATATCAAGAAAAAGGCAGAGAAGACTATCGATGCCAAAGGACTGTATGTAATGCCGGGACTCGTTGATATGCATGTGCATTTGCGGGATCCAGGATTTACTCATAAGGGTGATGTTGAAACAGAAACCCGTTCCGCAGCAAGAGGCGGATATACCACGGTACTTGCAATGCCAAATACCAAGCCGGTGGTAGATAATGCTGATGTGGTACGTTATGTACATCATAAGGCAGAAAGTGTCGGACTGGTGCATGTATTACAGGTTGGTGCTGTAACAAAAGGACAGCAGGGAGAGGAATTAGCTGACATCAAAGAGATGGTGGAGGCAGGAAGCCCTGCAATCAGTGAAGATGGCAAATCAGTCATGAATTCACTTCTTGCAAGAGATGCCATGCTGGTAGCAAGAGACTGTAACATTCCGGTACTGTCACATTGCGAAGATAAGAATCTGGTTGGCTCCGGCGTGGTCAACGAGGATGAGAATGCAAAACGGTGGGGACTGGCTGGAATTACCAATTCCGTAGAAGATATCATGATTGCAAGAAATATCCTGTTATCCAAAGATACCGGTGCACACCTGCATCTTTGCCACTGCTCCACAAAGAACAGTGTAATCATGGTAAAATATGCCAAGTTAGAGCATATTCCGGTATCCGCAGAGGTATGTCCGCATCATTTTACACTAACATCAGATGATATGGTAGAGGGAGATACCAATTATAAGATGAATCCGCCACTCCGCCGGAAAGAGGATGTGGAGGCATTGAAAAAGGGACTTTCCGACGGAACCATGGAAGTCATTTCTACAGACCATGCACCGCATACAGCAGATGAAAAAAATAGCAGCATGGTAAAGGCACCATTCGGAATCGTTGGAATGGAAACTGCAGCAGCACTGACTTATACAGAACTCGTACTGGGTGGATACTTAACACCGATGCAGATGGTAGAGAAGATGAGCTATAACCCGGCACAGATTCTTCATTTGAAGAAGGGAACTTTGGAAGAGGGAAGAATGGCAGATGTCATGCTTTTTGATCCGGAATGCACTTATGCCATTGATAAGAACAAGTTCTGGTCGAAAGCAAAGAATACACCATTCCAAGGCAGAAAAGTAACCGGTAAAGTAATGATGACTATCTGTGACGGCAAAATTGTATATGATGCAGCAGAAGAATAAGAAAAAGAAAGGCTTAAAGATATGATTAACAAATTAATTAAAAAAATCGAGAAAACCCATGCACCAATCGTTGTCGGCTTAGATCCGATGTTAGATTATGTTCCGGAACATATTAAGGCAGCAGCATTTAAGGAGCGTGGTGAGACTTTAGAGGGTGCAGCAGAAGCAATCTGGCAGTTTAACAAAGCAATTGTAGATGCCACTTATGATCTGATTCCTGCTGTAAAACCACAGATTGCCATGTATGAGCAGTTTGGAACAGAGGGTGTGAAAGCATATCAGAAGACAGTAGATTACTGCCACTCCAAAGACCTTGTGGTAATCGGAGATGTAAAACGTGGCGATATCGGTTCTACATCCGCAGCTTATGCAGTGGGACATCTTGGTAAAGTCCAGGTGGGAAGTAAGAAGCTTTCTGCTTTTGATGAAGACTTTGCAACCGTTAATCCATATCTTGGTTCAGACGGAATCAAGCCTTTCCTGGAAGTATGTAAAGAAGAGAAAAAAGGTATCTTCATTTTAGTTAAGACCAGCAATCCATCCAGTGGAGAATTCCAGGACAGATTAATTGATGGCAGACCACTGTATGAATATGTCGGTGAAAAGGTAGCTCAGTGGGGCGAAGAAGTCATGGGAGATAACTACAGCTATGTGGGAGCAGTAGTAGGAGCAACCTATCCGGAGATAGGAAAAGTCCTTCGTAAAGTAATGCCAAAGAGCTTTATCCTGGTTCCGGGATACGGTGCCCAGGGTGGAAAAGGAGCGGACTTAGTACATTACTTCGACGAAAACGGACTGGGTGCAATTGTCAATTCATCCCGTGGAATCATTGCAGCATATAAGCAGGAGGCTTATGCATCTTTTGGAACAGAACATTTTGCAGATGCATCCAGAGCAGCAGTAGAGGCAATGATAAAAGATATCGATGGAGCTTTACAGGCAAGATAGGAGAAGAAGATGGCAGAGAAGTTTAAAGAACAGGCGATTATTATCCGCCAGGAAGAAATTGCGGATGACATTTACAGTATGTGGCTGCGTACGGAAGAGATTGCAGAACATGCAAAAGCAGGTCAGTTTGTATCTGTATATTGTAATGAAGGAAGCAGGCTGCTTCCAAGACCAATCAGTATCTGTGAAATTGATAAAAAGGATAATGCCATCCGTCTGGTATACCGTAAAGTTGGAAAGGGAACAGAAGAGTTTTCCGGTATGCATACCGGCGGAATTCTTAATATAACAGGACCGCTGGGAAATGGATTTCCGAAGAAAGAAAAGAAAGCGTTCTTAATTGGTGGTGGAATTGGTATTCCGCCAATGTTAGAGCTGGCAAAAGAATTGGACTGTGAAAAGCAGATGGTACTTGGTTTCCGGGATGAGCTTTTCCTGATGGATGAATTTCGTGAAGAAGGAGAAGTCTATGTGGCAACTGAGGACGGAAGTGCCGGGACAGAAGGAAATGTATTGGATGCCATCCGTGAAAATGGGCTGACAGCAGATATTATCTATGCCTGCGGACCAAAGCCGATGCTGGCAGCTATTAAGGAATATGCAAAAGAGAAACAGATTGAGTGCTGGATTTCCATGGAAGAACGTATGGCTTGTGGAATCGGAGCCTGTTTAGCTTGCGTGTGCCAGTCTAAGGACAAGGACGAACATTCCAATGTCAATAACAAACGTGTATGTAAAGAAGGACCGGTTTTCCGGGCTGAGGAGGTGGAACTTTAATGAATACAAGAGTAAATCTGGCAGGAGTATTATTGAAGAACCCGATTATGACAGCATCCGGAACCTTTGGCTCCGGTCAGGAATACAGTGAATTTGTAGATTTGAATAAACTGGGTGCAGTAGTGACGAAAGGTGTTGCCAATGTACCATGGCCGGGGAATCCGACCCCTCGTGTGGCAGAAGTGTACGGTGGAATGTTAAATGCTATCGGTTTACAGAATCCTGGTATTGATGTATTTGTACAGCGTGATATTCCATTTCTTACCCACTATGACACACGCATTATTGTAAATGTTTGTGGAAAAACAGCCTCCGATTATATAGAAGTTGTGGAAAGACTGGCCGAACAGCCGGTAGATATGCTGGAAATCAATATTTCCTGCCCAAATGTCAAAGAAGGCGGTATTGCCTTTGGACAGAATGCTGCTTCTGTAGAAGAAATTACAAAAGAAGTGAAAAAATATGCAAGACAGCCGGTTATTATGAAATTGAGCCCGAATGTAACGGATATTACAGAGATGGCAAAAGCGGCAGAAGCAGGCGGAGCAGATGTAATTTCCCTGATTAATACACTGACTGGAATGAAGATTGATGTAAACCGCAGAAAATTTGCTTTGGCAAACAGAACTGGTGGGATGTCCGGACCGGCAGTGCATCCAATTGCAGTGCGTATGGTATATCAGGCAGCCCAGGCAGTGAATATTCCGATTATCGGAATGGGAGGTGTACAGAGCACTGAAGATGCATTGGAACTGATACTGGCAGGAGCAACCGCAGTATCTGTGGGAACTGCAAACTTTACTAATCCTACCGCAACGATTGATATTATCAATGGTATACAGGATTATATGGAAAATAATGGAGTTGAAGATATCAATGAACTGATTGGTGCAGTCACTGATTAATGGGACTGTTTTTGGTGCTGCCGGAGAGATAAAATGATGTCCAGGGATAAAATGTAAGTAATGTAATTGACGGAAAGGATAGAAACAGTGGAAAAGATTTGGAATTTCTTTGAAAATCTTAATGAACTTGTATATGTCTCAGATGTTGATACATATGAGCTTGTGTATATGAACCGGAAAACACGGGAAAACTTTGGATTTCAGACCCAGGAGGAAATAAAAGGAAAGAAATGTTATGAGGTGATGCAGCATAATGCCGCCCCTTGTAGTATGTGCAATAATCAGGAACTGGTAGAAGGTGAGTTTAAAGAATGGAAGTATTATAATCCGGTTCTTGGCAAACATCTGTTGTTGAAGGATACTATGCTGGAACAGGATGGTCGACGTTACCGGGTAGAAATTGCACTGGATGTCAGCAACGAAGAAAAACAGGGAAGTCTGATTCAAAACTATGAAAATATGGAGGCTATTATAAATGAGGGCATAAGAATTGCGTTAAATGCCCCTACATCAGAACAGTCACTGGAAATTATTATGGAATATCTTGGAAAGGCATTGAATGGAGAACGTACCTATATTTTTGAAAAAAACTTATTGGGAAATGACGATAACACCTATGAATGGGTAGCGAATGGTATCAGGCCTGAGAAAGATAATTTGCAGAATGTTCCGGCTGAAGTATGCGAGAACTGGTACCGCAATTTTAGGGAAGGCAAAAATATTATCATTGGTAATCTGGAAAATATACGTGAGAGTGATCCACTGCAGTATGAGAATCTGAAACAACAGAATATTTCAACGCTGGTAGTAGTTCCACTGTATGAAGGTCAGAAAATCATCGGTTTTTATGGAGTTGATAATCCTCCCGAAAAAATGTTGGATTATACTTCTAATATGCTTCAGATTATGGGATATTTTATTGTCTCCAGCATCAGAAGGCGTAATCTGGTGCGGGAATTGGAACGGATGAGCTATAGTGACCAGCTTACGAAACTTGGAAACCGGTTCGCCATGGAACAGTATGTTACAGATGCATCAGGGACTTCAGGCTTTGGTGTGGTGTATTGCGATATTACAGGACTGAAGAGGGTAAATGATACTTTAGGTCATCAGGCAGGTGACCAGCTCATTCTGCGTGCCGGCGAATTACTCCGTGAGGAATTTTCAGACTATGGACTGTTCCGTATTGGAGGGGATGAACTTCTGGCACTGTGTGCAGGTATCGGAGAAGAGGAACTGAAGCAGCGGATAGAACGTATGAAGGCTGGCATGAAGAAAAAAGATGTAGTAATGGCAGTCGGATCAGTATGGCAGGAAAGCTGGGAGCGTGGATTTGACCTCTTGCTGATGGAAGCTGAACGCAGAATGTATCAGGAAAAAGCAGCTTATTATAATAATGCCGGTATAGACCGGCGCCATTAAGAAAAATGCATTGAGGTTTTCAGGGAAGTATGGTAGCATAAGAAATTAGGTAAAAGAAAAAAGTGATATTTCACTGTTGACATATTCAGGAGGTTTCATACATGGAAGCATATAAGAAAGAGTTTATTGAATTTATGGTGGAGAGTGAGGTTTTGAAATTTGGTGACTTCACATTAAAGAGTGGAAGAAAGTCTCCATTCTTTATGAATGCAGGTGCATATGTAACCGGTTCACAGTTATCCCGCCTTGGAGAATATTATGCAAAAGCAATTCACGACCACTATGGTACCGATTTTGATGTGCTGTTTGGACCGGCATATAAGGGAATTCCGCTTTCTGTTGCAACAACGATCGCATTCAGCCGTCTTTATGGCAAAGAGATTCGTTACTGTTCTAACCGTAAAGAAGTAAAAGACCATGGCGATACCGGAATTTTGCTTGGAAGCAAAATCAAAGATGGTGACCGTGTTGTTATTATTGAGGATGTAACGACATCCGGAAAATCCATTCAGGAGACATTCCCAATCATTCAGGCACAGGGAGACGTAACTATCCTTGGATTGATGGTATCCTTAAACCGTATGGAAAAAGGCCTTGAGACAGACAAATGCGCATTGGATGAGATTCGGGAGAAATATGGTTTCCCTGCAAATGCAATTGTCAGCATGGCAGATGTGGTAGAGTGTTTATACAACCGTCCTTGCCAGGGCAGGCTTATCATTGATGATAAGATGAAAGAAGCAATTGATAAATATTATGAGCAGTATGGGGCAAAATAAACAGCAAAAATGAAATGGGGAAAAGGAATTGAGTCAGAAGACGAGAAAACTGCTTCGTATCGGAGCATGGATTTTATTCGTAATATATCTGGGTCTGCTTTGCTATTTCCTGTTCTTCTCAGAAATGCTGGGAAGAACCTATTCCGAAAGAAGCTACCATTATAATCTTATGCCCTTAAAAGAAATCAAGCGGTTTATTATTTACCGGAAGGCATTGGGCACGAAAGCAGTCTGCTTTAACCTTCTGGGAAATATTGTCGCTTTTATTCCTTATGGAATGCTTCTGCCATTACTGGCACATAACCAGAGAAAGTTCTACCGGGTAGTGCTTTTGAGTTTTGACTTCAGTCTGCTGGTGGAACTGGTACAGCTTGTATCCAAGGTAGGAAGCTTTGATGTAGATGATTTGATTTTAAATACCATTGGTGGGGCGATTGGATATGTTGGATTTTTGCTGGCAAATCATATCCGGTGTCACAAATTTGAGCAGAAAGAATAGACTTCGGTACAAATATGGTATCGGGAGAAAGAACATGAGAAAAAGACGAAGAGGATACAGAAAATATAAATTTACAGAAAAAACACTTTCGAAAAGAGGAATTACAGCACTTGTTCTGGCACTACTGTCACTGGTCAGTTTTGTGGTGATGGTAGTTCTTGCATTCAGAAGTGCCGGTAATTTAAGCATATACATAGCCTGCTATGGAATCCTAGCCTTTTTTGCAGCATTAGCCGCAGTGATTCTTGCAATCATAAGCCTGAAGGAGGAAAATTCATTTCGCAGCATTCCGTATGCTGCTACATTTTTGTCAGTTTTTTCACTGCTTATCTGGATTGCTGTCTATGCAGGCGGTATTCTGTTGTAGGCAAAATTAGAAATATAAAGGATAGAAAGTATGGAATATCAGAATTTAAACGCAGAAGAAAGAGAAGCAATTACAGAACGACTGGATTTGGTAACGGAACGGATACATGAACTTGCGGCAGAACCGGAGGTTTGTGAGCCGTTCCGTGCTTATTTTAAAGGAACGGCAGCATTTATTGTAAAAACGGAAGAAGTATTGCGGCAGGTATTAAATGACAGCTTCTGCAGCCAAAGCAGGGAAACATTACAGAAGATAAATGAAGCATTGTATGAGGACATTTTGCCGGAACATTATAAAGAAAGCTATGCCAACCCGGATTATGCCTGTATAACCCTGGGCGAGGAATACGGCACACTCCTTAGCATGCTCTATGCAGAGCTTCGGAGCCTGATTCCTTATGCTTATGAGGGCGATGTGGAAGCCTATACCTGCTTCTGTGAATTGTTTATCCAGGTTTATACCTGTTTTAATGACGAAGAGGGAACAACCCTGAAAGAAGTGCAGCAGGCAATTTACTGGTTCTTCCACGATTACAGTGAATTGTTTACCGAGCGCAGCATCTGTGAAATGGTGGATGCCAGCCGGGATTTCTTTACCCGGATAGTAATGGATTCTGATTTACAGGATTTAAAATACCTTTATTATTATGGAGAGCCAATCGGAGAAAATGAAATCCGTATGGCAGAGTATATGAACCAGCTTCCGCAGGAGAAGATTCAGGCAATGGCGGATACTTATACGGAAGGCTACCGGATTGGCTTTATTACCACCGGAAAAGACTTATCCATAAAATCTACCGTAAATGTGGAATATGCCATCGGAATGGAACGTATGGTGCGGGCAGCAATTGCTAATTTTGAGAAGATGGGATTAAAACCGACGATTTACCGGGATGCGTTTTCTTCCTTCCGTAACCGCGGCAATTCCAAGCGGGGCTGCTATGCGACTTCTGTGAACCGTCAGTTTGATTATGACCATAAAGCAGATAAAGCAGTATATTTAGATAAAGCCTTTGTGGAACGCCGATTAGAGACACTCCGGACTGTATATGAAGATAAGAAAGAACTTGCAGCAGGCTACGCAGGTCCGGCTGTAATCGAGGTGTTCGGAGAACCGTTATTTGAACCGGAAAATAAAAAAACTGCCTGCCATTACAGCGACAAGCAGAATGAATTAAATGTCTATTATGCGTCACAGGCTGGGCAGATTACCAATCAGTATATTAAGGGAGAGGAAAGAAGCTTTACGATTATTGCTTATCCGCTCCCGCAGATTGGCAGCAACTTTGAAGAAATCTTTGATAAGACGGTAGAATTAAATACACTGGATTATACCCTGTACCGGGATATGCAGGCGAAAATTATTGAAGTATTAGACCAGGGAGTCAGGGCACATATCAGAGGAAAAGGCGATAACGAAACAGATATGACAGTGGAATTATACCGCCTTAAGAATCCACAGCAAGAGACTATCTTTGAAAATTGCGTGGCAGATGTCAATATTCCGGTAGGGGAAGTGTTTACTTCACCGGTGCTGACCGGAACCCACGGAGTACTGCATGTATCTTATGCCTATCTTAACGGACTCCGGTATGAGAACCTGAAAATGACGTTTAAAGATGGAAAAGTTGTGGATTACAGCTGCAGTAATTTTGACAGTGAAGAAGAGAACCATAAATATATTTATGATAATGTGCTGATGCACCATGATACGCTGCCGTTAGGGGAGTTTGCTATTGGAACCAACACCACGGCATACCGGATGGCAAAGGATTTTGATATTGCAGATAAATTGCCGATTCTGATTGCAGAGAAGACAGGTCCACATTTTGCAGTGGGAGATACCTGTTATTCCCAGGCGGAGGATACGCCGGTTTATAATCCGGATGGAAAAGAAATTGTGGCAAGGGATAATGAAATCTCAATTCTTCGGAAAGAAGACGAAAGTAAGGCATACTTTAACTGCCATACGGATATTACGATACCGTATGATGAATTAGACTGCATTTATATCGAACGGGCAGATGGCAGTACCGGGGATATTATAAGAGATGGCAGATTTGTAGTGCCGGGCACAGAAAAACTCAATGAGCCGTTGGAAAATAAGACTTCATTTCCGGCGTAAAACAGTGTATACTAAAAGGACAAGTATCTATGAGAAAAGGAGAAAGAAAATGGCAAAAGTAGGAATTGTAATGGGCAGTGATTCAGATATGCCTGTAATGGCAAAAGCAGCAGATATTTTGGAACAGCTTGGAATCGAGTATGAGATGACAATTATTTCCGCACATCGTGAGCCGGATGTATTTTTTGAATATGCAAAGAGCGCAGAGAGCAAAGGATTTAAAGTAATTATCGCAGGAGCAGGAATGGCGGCGCATCTTCCTGGAATGTGTGCAGCAATCTTCCCTATGCCGGTAATCGGAATTCCGATGCATACCACATCCTTAGGCGGAAGAGATTCTCTTTATTCTATCGTACAGATGCCAACCGGTATTCCGGTAGCAACCGTTGCAATCAATGGTGGAGCAAATGCAGGAATTCTTGCAGCGAAGATTCTTGCAACATCAGATGATGCATTATTAGCACGATTAAAAGAATATTCTAAGAATTTAAAAGAGCAGGTAGAAGCAAAGGATAAGAAGCTTCAGGAAGTCGGCTATAAAGAATACATGAAATAGCAGGCGTAAGTGAGTCAACACGCTTTTAGAGCTGGCGAGTGGCGAAATCATTAGGTAAGAACAGTGAAATAGAGGAAAAAAGAAAAGGGTAGAGAGAAAAAAGTTTTAAAATAAGGTTGAGGAGAATACGAATGAAAACTACACTGATTATTATGGCGGCAGGCATTGGCTCCCGTTTTGGCGGCGGAATTAAGCAGCTTGAGAAAATGGGACCAAATGGCGAGATTATTATGGACTATTCCATTTATGACGCGGTGGAAGCAGGTTTTGACAAGGTTGTATTTATCATTCGCAAGGATATTGAGGCGGATTTTAAAGAAATCATTGGAAACAGAATTGGAAAGCAGGTAGAAGTAGATTATGTATTCCAGGATATCAATGACATACCGGAAGGCTTTACAGTGCCGGAAGGCAGAACAAAACCATGGGGAACCGGACAGGCAGTATTATGCTGCAAAGGCGTAGTGAAGGAACCATTTTTAGTCATCAATGCAGATGATTATTACGGAAAAGAAGCATTTGTAATGATGCATGATTTTCTGGTAAATCATGAAGAGGATAAGGAAAGATTCCGCCTTGGAATGGCTGGATATATCCTGAAGAACACACTGAGTGATAACGGAACTGTTACCCGTGGTGTCTGTGTGGTAGATGAAAAGAGTGGCTATCTTGAAAAAATTTTAGAGACACACAGCATCTATGCCGATGAAAAAGGAAAAGTACATTGTGAAGAAGCTGATGTGGCAGAATGGATTCACCCGGATGTAAATGTATCTATGAACATGTGGGCTGGCTATCCGGATTTTATTGATTATCTGGAAGAGGGCTTTCGTGAGTTCTTGGCACATATTGAAGACAATCCGATGAAGAAAGAGTATCTGCTGCCAAATATTGTGGAATTGCTTTTGAATCAGGATAAGGCAACCGTAAAAGTTTATGAGACAGCAGACCGCTGGTTTGGAGTTACTTATTTAGAGGACAAACCATTTGTTGTGGATTCCATCCGCGGACTGATTAAAGACGGTGTCTATCCGGAAAATCTTTGGGCATAGAATTGGAGGATTGTAACATGAAAAAGAAGAGAATTGTGATTGCATTAGGACATGAAGCATTGGGAACAACACTTCCGGAACAGAAGAAAGCAACCAAGCTTACCGCAAAAGCAATCGGAGATTATATTAAGGATGATTGTCAGGTAGTTCTTTCCCACAGCAATGGACCACAGGTGGGAATGATACATACTGCAATGGCTGAATTCGCGAGAATTTATCCGGAATATACTGCTACTCCGATGTCTGTCTGCTCTGCTATGAGCCAGGGCTATATCGGATACGATTTGCAGAATGCCATTCGTACCGAATTATTAAACCGTGGAATTTACAAACCGGTATCTACTGTTTTAACACAGGTAACCGTAGACCCATACGATGAAGCATTTTATCATCCAACCAAAATTATCGGCCGTGTCATGACAGAGGAAGAGGCAGAAGCTGAGGAGAAGAAAGGTAACCATACGGTAAAACAGGGTGAAGGATACCGCCGTATCGTAGCTGCTCCAAAGCCAATGGACATCGTAGAAATTGATGCCATCCGTGCACTTTCCGATGCAGACCAGGTAGTAATTGCCTGTGGTGGTGGCGGTATTCCTGTATTAGAGCAGGATAATAATCTAAAAGGTGCCAGCGCAGTTATTGAAAAAGACCTTGCAGCAGGCAGACTTGCAGAGCTTTTAGATGCTGACCAGCTCATTATCTTAACCAGTGTTGAGCATGTGTGTTTAAATTATGGCACAGCCAATGAACAGCCATTGGATGAGATGATGGTAGAAGAAGCAAAACAGTATATGGACGAGGGTCAGTTTGAAGAAGGAACCATGCTTCCGAAGATTCAGGCAGCAATCGATTATATCGGTAATTCTGCAGTCCGTTCCGTACTGATTGCAAACTTAGAGGAAGCATTAGATGGCGTCAGCGGATTAAAGGGAACTTTGATTCATAAGTAAGATGATATAAGGGAAATGTGAGGGAATCTATGAGAACATCAGAAAGAAGCACATTCCATAAGGGCAGCAGGCACTCGGCAGTTACCGTATGCCTGTTGCTTGTTATGTGTCTGGTATTTCTGACCGCTTGCGGGAAGGATAAAAAAGACGATACAGTTGCGAATGTGAATACCGAAGAAACATTAACAAATACAGAGGTACCAACAACAGAAAGTGTAATTGACACCGAAGAAGTTGTAGATACGGAAACAGAAACAGAGACGGAAACAGAGCATGTTCCGGCAGTATTGAATCCGGATACGGTAGTTTATGCAGAAGAGACTGTTTATACGACAACAAGAGTCAATGTGAGGGTAGAACCTTCTACCGATGCAGAGGTTTATAAGAAATTATCTGCGGGAAAAGAACTTACCCGCACTGCAAATGATGGAAGCTGGAGCCAGGTTTCATTGGATGAAGGAACTTATTATATAGCATCCGATTATCTGACCACAGAGAAACCGCAGGAGCCGGTAGCATTGACTGGAAGTGCGGGAACCGGAATTACATCCGGAAGCGGTGGACATGTCATCTGCATTGACCCGGGACATCAGAGCAGAGGAGACAGTACACCGGAGCCGGTAGCACCGGGATTTTCTGAGACCAAGGCAAGAGTAACTGGAGGAACATCCGGCGTTGCAACCGGACAGACAGAGTATCAGCTTAATTTATCCGTCAGCTTAAAATTGCGGGATGAACTGGTAGCAAGAGGTTATACCGTGGTCATGACAAGAGAAACCAATGATGTGAATCTCAGTAACAGCGAGCGGGCAGCCATTGCAACCAATGCGGGAGCAGAAGCATTTGTCCGTATACATGCCAACGGATCTACCAACAGCGGAGCCAATGGGGCTATGACAATCTGCCAGACGGCGTCCAATCCGTATGTAGGAAGCTTTTACAGCCAGAGCCGTTCTCTTTCCCAGAATATATTGGATAGTCTGTGTGCACAGACCGGTGCAAAGAAGGAATATGTGTGGGAGACTGATACCATGAGTGGAATTAACTGGAGTACCGTACCGGTAACAATTGTAGAAATGGGATATATGACAAATCCCACCGAAGATTCCAATATGGCAACGGACTCTTATCAGACTCAGATTGCACAGGGAATCGCCAATGGGATTGATGCTTATTTTGCCGGTAATTAGGCAAGATAATTAATGACAGCAAAGAGAATGAGATTTTCTTTTGGAGAAGCATTTGCAATGCTGTGGGACTCTCCGCTTTTGCAGACGCAGGTATCACCGGCTTCTAAAGCAACGATGGTTCCGTTATCGTCATAGGCTGCATGACCGGAGAGAATGGTGATGATTTCTTCTTCCCCTTCATGCATATGCTTTCCGAGAGAACAGCCCGGTCTTAAGATGAGTTTTGCAATCATCTTGGCTGGGCTTTCATAGTCTATAGGATTGACGGAACGGATAATCTCAACGGTGCCGGTTCCGCCTTTCATATTTTCGTTAAAAATATGTTTTAATTCAGATGCTCTATGATACATATATTACCTCCTGAATAGTTGTGCTATGCATTACAGTATAGTCAGTGAGCAGTCAAATGTAAATATGTATTGTGATAGAAAATTATTGCCAATAAGAATGAAAAAGAAATACAGGAGACCTTTATGAATTTATTATCAGCAGAGAATATAACCAAGACATTTACCGGAAGAAAGTTATTTTCCAATGCCTCCTTTTATTTGCAGGAAGGAGAGAAAGTCGGAATTGTGGGAATTAACGGAACCGGAAAATCCACTTTACTGAAAATGCTGGCAGGCTTAGAGGAACCGGATGCCGGAGAAATCACCAAGGCAAATCATGCGGTAATCCGCTATCTTCCGCAGATGCCGGAATTTGGAGAAGAAGAGACTGTTTTAGAAAGTGTACTGGTAACGGCACACCGGAAAAATCAGGCAGATGCTTCCGGGGAAGATTATCAGATGTGGAATTTAGAGAGCAAGGCAAAATCCATGCTCACAAGACTTGGCGTATATAATTTTGAGGAAAAGACGAAAAATTTATCCGGTGGGGAAAGAAAACGTCTGGCTCTTGTGGCAGTGCTTTTAACACCCTGCGATATTCTGCTGTTAGACGAGCCTACCAACCACCTGGATGCAGATATGGCAGAGTGGCTGGAAGGATACTTAAAGGGCTTTAAGGGAACACTGATTATGGTAACCCATGACCGGTATTTTCTGGACAGCGTATGTAACCGTATTGCAGAAATTGATAAAGGCTCCATTTACAGTTATCAGGAAAATTATTCCGGTTATCTGAATCTGAAGCAGGAGCGTATGGATATGGCAGTTGCCGGGGAACGGAAGCGGCAGTCCATCCTTCGCAAGGAGATCGCCTGGATGCAGCGGGGCGCAAGGGCAAGGTCTACCAAGCAGAAAGCCCATATCAAACGTTATGAGAATCTTAGAGACCAGTCGGGACCACAGTTTGATAAGCAGGTGGAATTGAGTTCGGTTTCCAGCCGTATGGGAAAGACGACGGTAGAGCTTCATCATATCAGTAAATCCTATGGAGAAAAAAAGCTGATTGAGGATTTTTCCTATATCTTTCTTAAGAATGACAGAGTCGGATTTGTGGGACATAATGGATGCGGTAAGACCACTTTGATGAAGATTATCGATGGCAGGGTAAAGCCGGATGCCGGAGAACTGGTTATCGGACAGACCATAAAGATAGGCTATTATTCCCAGGAGATTGAAAAGGATGCATCGGCGGGAGTTGCCTATATGGATCCGTCTTTAAAGGTTATTGAATATATCCGCAATACTGCAGAATATGTCCGGACAGAGGATGGACTGGTGTCCGCATCAGCCATGTTGGAGCGTTTCTTATTCCCACCGGAAGAACAGTATGGTATTATCGGAAAACTTTCCGGTGGAGAAAAGCGGAGACTGAATCTGCTTCGTGTATTGATGGAAGCACCGAATGTACTGATTTTGGACGAGCCAACCAATGATCTTGATATTACCACACTGGCAATTTTAGAGGATTATCTTGATAATTATGATGGAATCGTCATTACGGTATCCCATGACCGGTATTTCCTTGACCGTATCGCAAAGCGGATTTTTGCATTTGAACAGGGAAACATAAGACAGTATGAGGGTGGTTATACGGATTATCTTGCCAAGCGGCCGGAGGATGAGACAGCAGTGGGAAATGCAGGCACAGAGACTTCCGGGAAGAAAGCAGACCAGACGGAAAACGCAGATGCCACAGAGAATGCCGAAAAGAAGGATTCCAGGGCGACCTGGAAGAGTGGCAGGAAGTTGAAATTTACCTGGCAGGAGCAGAAGGATTATGAGACCATCGAGGACGATATTGCAGCTTTGGAAGCAAAGTTAGAAGAACTGGATGAGAAGATGGGAAGCTTTGCCAGTGATTTTGTAAAATTAAATGAGCTGACCCAGGAGAAGATAAAAGTGGAAGATGAATTAGAGCATAAGATGGAACGCTGGGAGTATTTAGAAGAACTGAATGCCAGAATAAAGGCTCAGGACAGGTAGGAGATAAGGCTATGGAGAAGGAAAAAAACAGTAAGAATATTATGGATTATGCAACGGTTACACTCTTAGATGCAGAGAATGCCATTGAAATCATCGACCAGACAAAGCTGCCGGGAACGATAGAACTGATCCGGTTAAAAAGTGCGCAGGAAATCTGGAATGCCATTTATTTATTGAAAGTCCGTGGCGCACCGGCAATAGGTGTGGCAGCAGGCTTTGGCATTTATCTTCTGACAAAAGAAATTGAAACAGAGGATTATGAAGTCTTTTATGAAGCTTTTCAGAAACAGAAAGAATATTTGAATTCTTCCCGCCCTACCGCAGTCAATCTCTCCTGGGCATTAAACCGGATGGAGAAAGTCTGTATTGCAAATAAAAATAAGCCGGTTGCAGAGATAAAGGAATTGCTTCATAAAGAAGCCCTTGAGATTCAGGAAGAAGATATCCGGGTCTGCAAAAGTATCGGAGAACACGGGCTGACACTGGTGAAGCCGGGTGATGGCATTTTGACCCATTGCAATGCCGGACAGCTTGCCACCAGTAAATATGGGACTGCTACAGCACCGATTTATCTGGGGGAAGAAAGAGGTTATCATTTTCATGTATTTGCAGATGAGACAAGACCTCTTTTGCAGGGGGCGAGACTTACTTCTTTTGAACTGCATGCAGCAGGGGTGGATGTGACCCTGATTTGTGATAATATGTCTGGCACCGTCATGAAACAAGGACTGGTACAGGCAGTATTTGTAGGCTGCGACCGGGTGGCAGCCAATGGAGACACCGCAAATAAAATCGGAACCTCCGTTGTGGCAACGGTAGCAAAGCGGTATCATGTACCTTTTTATGTCTGTGCACCTACCTCTACCATTGACTTAAATACAGCAACCGGAGATGACATCTGTATTGAAGAGCGTCCGGCAGAGGAAGTGACGGAAATGTGGTATCAGGAGCGGATGGCACCGGAAGGCGTCAAAGTATACAATCCGGCATTTGATGTGACAGACCACGATTTAATCAGCGGAATTGTAACAGAGTATGGAATCGCAAGAGAGCCATATACGGAGAGCTTAAAAGAAATCCTTTCGAAGAGAAATGCATAAGGTATCAATTTTTGTGCAAACTGATATCTTGAAAAGTAGCTATCAGTAAGGTATGATAGTAATAATGAGGTTTTAATAAAAATATAGGCGGTGTCGATCACGTACACCGCCTGTTTAGCGAAAAGAGGGAATAGAAATGGCAATAAAGTTTCAGAAAGAGCCAATGAATGCACATTCATCCATAAAGCATGTAATCGGCGTAGTCAGCGGTAAAGGTGGTGTTGGAAAATCTTTTGTCACAGCATCCATGGCAGCCGCTATGCGTAAGAAAGGTTATGAAGTAGGTATTATGGATGCCGACATTACCGGACCATCTATTCCAAAGATGTATGGAATTCACGGAAAAGCAGTCGGAGATGGAAAAGAGATTCTTCCGGCAGTGGCAGAAGACGGAACCAGGATTATGTCTGTAAATTTATTGGTTGATACAGAAGAAACACCGGTTGTATGGCGTGGACCAGTCGTTGCCGGCGTGGTAAAGCAGTTCTGGAGTGACGTGGTATGGGGTGACATTGATTACCTTTTCGTAGATATGCCACCGGGAACCGGAGATGTTCCACTGACTGTATTCCAGTCTCTTCCGGTAGAAGGAATCATTATCGTAACTTCTCCGCAGGAACTGGTTCAGATGATTGTAAAGAAAGCATATAACATGGCAGGGATGATGAATGTTCCTGTCCTTGGAATCGTTGAAAATTACAGCTATTTAAAATGTCCGGATTGTGGAAAAGAGATTTCTTTATTTGGAGAAAGCCATATTGATGAAATCGCAGCAGACCTTGATTTGTCCGTTCTTGGAAAACTCCCATTGGACCCGGCATATGCAAAAGCTGCCGATGCAGGACAATTTTATACTATGGACAACCCATATATTGCCAAAGCAATTGAGGCGTTGGAACAAATTTAGATAATAACAGGTAATCTGCCATTTCGGTGGGTTACCTGTTTTATGCGGGAAAATATGTTTCCCGTAGTTAAAGCGGATGCAGCATAGCAACAGAAAAATGCATGAAAAGCACCGCAGACGTGGAAAATAAAATTCCATGGATATCACACATTATATTTTAAGGAGGAGCTTTCGTTATGAACGAACGAAAAGACGCAATTCGCGACGCACGGACACTTGGTGTTCCAAAGATGCTGTTGTTAGGACTTCAGCACATGTTCGCAATGTTTGGCGCAACCATTCTTGTGCCGATTCTGGTGAACAGCTATTTTGAGGGAGAAGGCCTTTCCGTACAGGTTACTTTAATCTGTGCCGGTCTTGGAACTTTATTCTTCCACCTTTGTACCAAATTAAAAGTACCTGCATTCTTAGGTTCATCTTTTGCATTTTTAGGAGGATTTTCTACAATTGCACAGTTGGATACCGGAATCTTTGCAGACATGACCATGGGAGAGAAGCTTCCATATGCCTGTGGTGGTATTGTTGTCGCAGGAGCTTTATATCTGATTCTTGCACTTGTTATCAAAGTCGTAGGAGTAAAGAAAGTAATGCGTTTCCTGCCACCTGTTGTAACAGGACCAATCATCATCTGTATCGGCCTTTCCCTTGCACCATCTGCAGTAAACAATGCATCCACCAACTGGATTCTTGCACTGATTGCACTGGCAGTTATCATTATCTTTAACATCTGGGGAAAAGGAATGTTCCGCATTATCCCGATTCTTTTAGGTGTTGTCATTTCCTATGCAGCAGCACTGATTATGCAGGCAGCAGGACTGACTAATCCGGATGGAAGTGCTATCTTAAACTTTACCGAAGTAGCATCTGCAAGCTGGGTAGGACTTCCTCCATTCCAGTTATGCAAATTTAACCTGACTGCAATCCTGGTTATGGCACCAATCGCACTGGCAACTATGATGGAGCATATCGGAGATATGTCTGCAATTTCTGCAACTGTTGGTGAGAACTTTATCGAAGATCCGGGACTTCACAGAACCTTAATCGGTGACGGACTTGCAACCGCATTTGCAGGTATGGTTGGTGGTCCTGCAAATACTACATATGGTGAGAATACCGGTGTATTGGAATTAAGCCGTGTGCATGACCCTAGAGTGATCCGTATTGCAGCTGTATTTGCAGTTATCTTAAGCTTTATTCCGAAAATGGCTGAAATCATTGGTTCTATGCCATCTGCAATCATCGGTGGTGTCAGCTTCATGCTTTATGGTATGATTTCTGCAATCGGTGTCAGAAATGTAGTAGAAAATCACGTTGATTTCACCAAATCCCGTAACTTAATCATTGCAGCAGTAATCTTAGTCAGCGGACTTGGATTTTCCAAGGGACTTACCTTTACCATTGCAGGAACCAGCATTACTTTAACCGGACTTGCAATCGCAGCCTTAGCCGGAATTATCTTAAATGCAATCTTACCTGGTAAAGATTATCATTTCGGAGATGATCCAAAGGCAGATGCCAACCGTGGACTTGATATGAATCCGATTCAGGAAGAAGATATTCAGTAAGAAACAGAAAGCAATTCATTTAGAAAGAAACAGGTCATATCCAGCTTGTGAGGGCTGGGGTGACCTGTTTTTGTGTTGCTGTGGGAATAGCTGGCGTTTAGTTTTTAATATTTCATTAAGTTGTTTCGAAATCAAAGGAAACACGGTATACTATAAGCAGCAGTAAAAGTGATGAAAATGTGGAGAAAGAAGAGGAACATATCATGTTAGAACAGTTATTACATATAGATGGGCAGATTTTATTATGGATACAGGAGTATCTGCGATTCCCGGCACTGACTTCTGTGATGAAGGATATTACGAATCTTGGAAATGCGGGAATCTTATGGATTCTGATAACCATTGTGCTTTTGCTGGACAAGAAGACGAGAAACGTAGGCTATATGTCGGCACTGGCATTAATTGGTTCGTTAATTGTAGACAATATTTTACTTAAAAATCTGGTGGCAAGAACCAGACCCTATGAAGTGGTTGATGGATTGAAGCTTTTAATTGAAAAGCAGTCAGATTATTCTTTCCCATCGGGACATACCGGAAGTTCTTTCGCATCAGCAATTGTATTATGGAAAGAGCTTCCTAGAAAATATGGAGTAATGGCATTAATTGTAGCTGTTCTGATTGCATATTCACGGTTATATGTAGGGGTGCATTATCCATCGGATGTGTTGGCAGGAGTGGTGATTGGAACCGTACTGGCGTTAGTTTCGGTATGGCTGGTAAAAAAGATTCTGGGACAGAAGAAACTTGTGAAGTAAGAGAAACATTTCTGAACTAGAGGCGAAAAATAGAGAATGATAGAAAACAGAGAAGAGCCAGAAAACAGAAAGCAGACTCAAAGCAGGAGGAGAAGGATGGAATTACAGCAGGCGGTGGAATTGTCAAAGCGGGTTCAAAATGAAATCAAAAAAAGCGTAAAAGGAAAAGATGATTGCATCAGGAAGGCATTTTGTGCAATTTTAGCAGGAGGACATATTTTAATTGAAGATGTACCGGGAGTGGGAAAGACAACGCTGGCGCTGGCTTTTTCGAGGGCATTGTGCCTTGAAAATCACAGAGTACAGTTTACACCGGATGTATTGCCGGCAGATATTTTGGGATTTTCTATGTATGATAAGGAGCAGGGCGGCTTTTATTATCATCCGGGTGCAGTCATGTGCAATCTGTTTTTGGCAGATGAAATTAACCGTACTTCGCCAAAGACCCAGTCAGCCCTGTTAGAGGTTATGGAAGAAGGAAAAGTGACGGTAGATGGCATCAGTCATCCGGTTCCGAAACCATTTCTTGTAATGGCAACCCAGAATCCGAAGGGAAGTGCCGGGACACAGATGCTGCCGGAATCCCAGTTAGACCGTTTCATGATTTGTATGAGCATGGGATACCCGGATTTGAAAAGTGAGATTGAGATTGCCAAAGGAAAGAGCATCGGACAGAGCTATGAGAGCATAGAAGGTGTGATGACAGGGGCGCAGCTGCAGGCAATGAAAGAAACCGTAGAAAATATTTTTATACATGACAGAATTTATGAATATATGATGGCGCTGATTCATGCCACCAGAAAAAATCCTTATATTGAGTTGGGCGTCAGTCCGCGTGGAATGGTGGCACTGACGAAAATGGTGCGTGCCAATGCATTTTTAAATGAGAGAGATTATGTGATTCCGGCTGATGTGGAGGATGTTTTTTATGATGTCACAAAGCATAGAATCGTATTAAATACCAAAGCACGGGTCACCGGGGTGTCCGGGGAAGCAGTTCTTGAAAAAATTATGGAAGATACCACAAAACCAACTTCGTTTAAGGGAAAAGAGTAGCCTATGGCAACAGGACTGATACTTGTACTTATTGTTGGTGCATTAGGATATCTTGGAACCATTTATACCAGCCCGGCATTGATACTTTTGTCGATTTGCTGCGGAGTAATGCTGTTTTTAGGCTATGGCTATATTTTATATATGATGTTTCGGGTAAAATGCCGGATTCAGATTCCGATTGTTATGGCAGAGCAGGAAGAAGGCATTATGATCTGTGCGGTGACGGAAAACCGGAGCAGGCTGCCATTGCCGAAGGTGGTATACCGGATCGATTATCAGAACTCCTTTGGCAGGAAAAAGAGAAAGTTATCCATACAGACGGCAGCGGATGTAAAGAGCAGCAGCCGGATGAGCGTGGAGGTAGCAGCAAAAAGCAGTGGAAATTATACATTCCGGCTGGTTCGGGTAAGATTTTATGGCCTGCTTGGAATCGGCTATCTGACCAGGTATGTGCGCTATGAGGAACGGCTTTCCATTATGCCAAAGATAACACCGGTAATGATAGAGGTGGGATTAGCTTCCCGGTATTTTCAGGGAGAAGCGGAAGTATATGATGATAAAACCGGAGGAGATGATGTATCGGAGGTATTTCAGATCCGTTCCTTTCAGCCGGGAGATAAAATCCAGAATATTCACTGGAAGTTATCAGCAAAAGAAGATGAGCTGATGGTTCGGGAAAACAGTCTGCCGATGGGCTGTCCGGTGGTGATTCTGCTTGACATCAGCGGAGGGCAGAAAGAGACGGAGAAGCAGAGAAACCACTTTTTTGAAATGGTAATTTCGATTTCTTTTGGACTGGTGGAAAAACAGTGCCCTCATTATATCGCATGGTATGATGAAAAGGAACATGACCTTATCCGGGTAAGGGTAGATACAGAAGAGAAGGTATATTATTTTATTCTGCTTTTGTATGGAGCGGTTCAGAGCCGGGAAAAGATGGATATTGCACTTTTATATCAGGAGAAATACCGGGGTGAGACAGCAGTTACAAAGATAGAAATGAACCTTGCAGGAAAACTTATTGTGGCAGGAACGGAAATAGAAGATTTCGCAAAAGCGGAGATTAGAGTATGAGAAAAAAGAAGAAAACATATGCATCGGTTATGAAAAAGACTGGAAACATACGGTATTCGCAGAAAGGACGGCGGGCAGGAAAAATTGCATTGCCGCCGCAGGTCATGCGTGTGGGAATGCAGAGTCTGCTGGCTGTGCTTTGGGAGATTGCCATGTTCTTTATATTTGGAGACATCTTTCTGACTAACCGGTTTGGAAAGCCTGCATTGATATGGGTTTCTGTTTCTGCGGCAGCATTGACGGTTTCTTTTTCCTATTTTAAGAAGGCGGACAAGTGGCTGCTGCCTGTGGGAGAACTGCTGGTGGGACTGGTGCTTAGCCGGAAAGAGCTTTACCCAGGGCTGGCAGGACTGATCCGGCTGGTAGTGCAGAAAATCAATATGTACTATAATGTGCAGATTGTATCCGGATTTGAACGGTATCTTGATTTAAATCCGGTGGTAGAAGTAACAGCATGGCTGTTAGTTATCTTGTCTATTCTGCAGATTTATTTTCTGGTGGTAAGAAAACGGCTGGCTGGAGTGTTGATTCCACCGCTACTTCTTATAATGCTGGATTTTGCGGTGGGCTATGCACCATCAAAGCGGGCATTGATTTGTTTCTCACTGGCTGCGGCAGGAAGCTTTGGTTACCGGGCTGCCGGCCGGGTGGAATTAAAGCAGTTGGAATATCTAAGGCAGAAAGCAGTATGCCTTTTTCTGGTGGTGGCGGTAGTTGTTTCTTCGCTGGTATTTAGAGTGGCAGAACCGAAAGCCAAAGAAATGGTGGCAAGAAGAAGTGAAATTGAAAAAACTGCGCAGGATATGGTAACAGAAATGGCAATGACAGCTGCCAATCTTTTGGCAGAAATTCCTTTTGGTAAAGATATTTTCTCCTTCCATCAGCCGGGACGGGTCAGCAATATGGCACCGGAATTTGAGGACAAGCCGGTTATGGAAGTGACTGCTTATCAGATACCGGATGATACGGTATATTTAAGAGGTTATGTAGGCGATTATTACAAAAATGGAAGCTGGAAGACTTATGATTCCAGTGATTTTGTGACTGCCATGCAGGAAGTGGACAGCAGCCTTAAGGAACAGACCGCGGGACAGCAGGTACAGAATATTCTGGCATATACCCAGAGCTATTATACCTATTACTGGGATACCATTTACCGGGTGCAGTATTTTGATGAGAAAGACCCCTATGCATACCTGCCATACTATACGTTGGCAAGCTATTATCAGGATGAACGGCAGCCCGCCGGGGTTCTTATGGATGGAGACCGTACTGTGCTCCGGAATGGCAATGACGTTCTGGAAGTAGACGGAACCATAAGAAACAGCATGTCACATCTTTATATGAATGCTTTGTTTACTGCAGATTTGGCAGGTGGTGCTTATGTGAACCGGAATGAGACACTGAGCGAATCTGAAGTAAATGAAATTATAGAGAATATGAATAGCTGGCGGTATGATTTGGCTGGGTTTAACAGCAAATTACCGGAAGACGAATGGGCATTTATAAAGAAATATAATAAGTATACGGAAAAGTATACGTATGTGCCGGAAAATCTCACAAGAATCCGGGAACTGGGAAATCAGTTGGAAGCGGAGTATGAAAGAGATTATTCGGATTTTGTAGATAACCGATTTACTGTGAATGGTACTTATTATGATAATATTTATAACTTTAAGGAAATTTATGCAGTCTATCTGGTGAAACGGGAACTGGCGAAGTGTAACTATAATCTGGATTTGGACAATGTGCCATGGGGACAGGATGTAACAGAACATTTTCTGTTTGATACGAAGGAAGGCTTCTGTCAGCATTTTGCCAGTGCGGGAACACTGCTTCTGCGGCAGATGGGAATTAAGGCACGGTATGTCAGCGGCTATGCTGTAAGTACATCGAAGTTTAAGAAGGACAGTGATGGTAATTATACGGCAGAGGTTCTTGATAATCAGGCACATGCCTGGACGGAAATCTATATAGACAGTGTTGGCTGGGTTCCGGTGGAAATGACGCCGGGAAATAAAACCGGCATTGACCGTCTGGAGATTCAGCAGGAAAGTGACAGCATTACCATCCGGATGAATGATGGCAGAACAGCAGACCTAATTACGTTGGAGCGAAGTGATTATCAGGACAGTTCCAAAGATGACAGTCAGTCGGATTTATCCGGCAGCGGAATGCAAAATACGGAAAATCAGAATACAAAAAATCAAAACACAGAAAGTCAGGATACAGAAAACCCAGATACAGAAAACCCGGATACGGAAAATCAGGGCACGGAAAACCGGAATACAGAAAATTCCATGCAGGATGGCAATAAGGCAGGAAAACAGAATCAAAAGGGAAGCCGTTTAAAGGTCATTTTGATTGCTGTGGTAATCATCATTCTGCTTCTTGCAGCAGGTATCTGGTATTACTTAAGAGCAATAGAAGGAAAACGGAAGAAGGGAACACATAGTTACAAGCGTATCATCCGTTGGAATTCGAACCAGATTTATCGTATTTTACGGCGGAAGGGCATTGTAAATGCAAAAGTACAATCCGACCGGGCATTCTGGGAACAGCTTTTAAATTATGGGGGCTGGAGCATGGAAGAAAAGGAGCGTTATCTTCAGATTCTTGAAGTGGCAGCGTATAGTCATAAGAAACTTACCAGAGAGGATGTGCAGTTTGTACAGAAGCTTTACCGGAAACTGAAAGAATAAAAAGAGAAGCTTTGCAAAAAAACAACAGCCGCGCCAGTGTATACACTGATACGGCTGTTGCGATGGCATTATACGGTTTCCGGTTCGTCGTAATCAACACCAAAGGTTTCTACGGTAACGGTTTTCATTCGCTGGTCTTCCATTGGACGGTCGCTGTAGTCGGTTGCAACTTCTGCAATTTTATTTACCACATCCATGCCTTCGATGATTTTACCGAAAGCAGCGTAAGCACCATCTAAGTGTGGAGCATCCTTATGCATGATAAAGAACTGGGAGCCGGCAGAGTTTGGCATCATGGAACGAGCCATGGAAAGAACGCCTGCAGAATGCTTTAAGTCATTGGCAAAGCCGTTCTGTGCAAATTCACCCTTGATACCATATCCTGGACCGCCCATTCCGGTTCCTTCCGGGTCACCACCCTGAATCATAAAACCGTTGATGACACGATGGAAGATAAGTCCATCATAAAATCCCTTGTTGACAAGGCTGATAAAGTTATTTACTGTGTTAGGAGCAACCTGCGGATATAATTCCGCTTTCATAATATCTCCGTTTTCCATTTCAAATGTAATAATAGGATTCTGAGCCATTGTAAGATACCTCATTTCTGTTCATTGAATTCATCCTGCATAACAGAATGTAGTTCTACTATAGCGGAAAAAGGCTTTTTTGTAAAGAAAGAGAGAAGGAAATATGTGTCACTGGAATACTGTAAACTGGAACTGTATCATACGAAAAGAAACATTAGAAGAAAAACTTTCTGAAGAAGAGAAACATGCATTAAGCCGCCTGCAAAAAGAACTGTCAGAGCAGAAAAAAGTGGAACTTCTTTTTACAGATGCTGATTTGGAAAAAGATATCACATTTTTCCTGAGTGGACATCATGTAAAGCCGGAGGAATGTATGCTGCTTGCAACAGAACCGGAAGAAGTGGCATGGGCGAAAAAGGATGCAGATTCTGACTCAGACCAGCTTACCATCATTGGCTATGAAGTACCGGATTTTTCAAAACAGATGCCTTTAAGCAATGTGGATATGCTGCTTCTTGGACTGGAAGAAGTGGATACAGAATTTTTACTTCGGACATTTCAGCGGAAACACCATCTGCCGTGGCGGATATTAGAGACAAAGCGGTGTTATCTGAGAGAGATTACGTTAGATGACATGGACGATTTATTTGATTTATATAATAAGAAGGGAATCACCGATTATATCGAGCCCCTTTACGAAAGGCAGGAAGAGGAGGAGTACCAGAGAGCATATATTGAAAATATGTATGGCTACTATGGATATGGCATGTGGCTGGCAAAGGAAAAAGGTACCCACCGGCTGATTGGAAGAGCCGGAATCGACTATCGCATGCTGGGAGAAGAAGAAATTATTGAGATGGGTTATGTCATTGCACCGGAATACCAGAGGCAGGGTTATGCATATGAGGTCTGTCAGGCAATCATGGCGTGGGCAAAAAGCAATCTTGATTTTCGAAGAATTGACTGTCTGGTGGAGCCGGGGAATGAAGCATCGTTGGGACTGCTTCAGAAACTTGGCTTTCAGGAAACAGAGAAGATAAATCAGGATGGAAAAATATTCCGACATTTTCGGTATTTTTATTCGTGATTGGAAAGTTAAGCGGCAGGAGACATTTTTATACATAATATAAATCTTTTTTTCATATATAGTACAAAGCGAAACTGTATCCGGAACATGATATAAAAAATAAGTTACGGATGCAGGCGTAAGGTACGAAGATGGATGGAGGATATATGGGAAAAGAGAAGGTGGCAGGAAAAGGAAATCTTTTTATGACAATGGGCAAAGTGTTGCTGGTCATGTATATTCTGACGGGAATACTGCTTTTTATTCTGGCGGCAGTCTTATATAAAATGGAATTAAGCGAAGCTGCGGTAAATATCAGCATTATCATAAGCTATATTGTAGTGGGATTTGTCGGCGGCTTCATCATTGGAAAGATTAAGAAGAGCCGGAAATATCTGTGGGGAGCCGTGATGGGGCTATTATATTTTGCAGTGCTGCTCATTGTGTCCCTGATATTGAAAAAGGGACTGGATTCCGGAATGCAGCACATCCTTACAACACTGATTTTATGCACTGCTTCGGGAACTGTGGGAGGAATGCTCAGTTAAAAAAAGTGCTTTTCTTATGAAAGACTATGTGTTATACTAACTAGAGGTATTTTTTCGAAAGGAGATAACGAGATGAAACATATTAAGACCCTGAATACAAGAAAGTTACAGAATACAGTAAAGAAGGGCGGATGCGGCGAGTGCCAGACATCTTGTCAGTCAGCATGCAAGACTTCCTGTACTGTAGGAAACCAGACTTGCGAGCATTGCAAATAATTACCAGAAGTTCAGATTGAGAACGAACGAAACGACCGTACGCCTGCGCGGACGGTCGTTATAATGTTGTAAGAAAGTGAGGAAATATTGTAGTGGTTCACCAGTATAAAAACAACGGCTATAATATTGTCCTGGATGTGAACAGCGGCGCCATCCATATTGTGGATGACTTAACCTATGATGTCATTGCATTGTGGGAAGAGACAAGCCGTGAAGAAATCATACAGAGACTGAATAAGACCTATGATGAGGCGGAGATAAAAGAAGCAATTGAAGAGATAGAGGAATTGCAGAAGAACGGAGATTTGTTCACACCGGATGATTATGAAGAATACATCGGTGATGTAACAAAGCGTCCTACTGTAGTAAAAGCACTGTGTCTGCATATTGCCCATGATTGTAACCTTGCCTGCAGATACTGTTTTGCAGAAGAGGGAGAATATCACGGCAGACGTGCGTTAATGTCCTATGAAGTAGGAAAAGCTGCATTGGATTTCCTGATTGCCAATTCCGGCAACCGCCGGAACTTAGAGGTGGACTTCTTCGGTGGAGAACCTACCTTAAACTTCCAGGTGGTAAAAGATTTAGTAGCATATGGAAGAGAGCAGGAGAAAATACATAATAAGAATTTCCGGTTTACACTGACCACAAATGGCGTTCTTTTAAATGACGATATTATGGAGTTCGCTAATAAAGAGATGGACAATGTTGTATTAAGTATTGACGGAAGAAAAGAAGTCAATGATTATATGCGTCCGTTCCGTGGTGGTCAGGGAAGCTATGATGTGATTGTTCCGAAATTCCAGAAATTTGCAGACAGCAGAAATCAGGAACGCTACTACGTGCGTGGAACCTATACCCATCATAATTTAGATTTTTCCAAGGATGTACTGCATCTGGCAGACCTTGGGTTTAAGCAGATTTCCGTAGAGCCGGTTGTGGCACAGGAGACAGATGATTATGCTATCCGTGAGGAAGACCTGCCACAGCTTTTTGCAGAATATGATGCACTGGCAAAAGAGATGGTAAAACGGAAAAAAGAAGGAAAAGCATTCAACTTCTTCCACTTTATGATTGATTTGGAGGGTGGTCCTTGTGTTGCCAAGAGACTTTCCGGATGTGGTTCCGGAACCGAGTATCTGGCAGTAACACCTTGGGGGGACTTATATCCATGTCATCAGTTTGTTGGAAATGAAGATTTCCTGATGGGAAATGTTTTTGAAGGCTTAAAACGTACCGATATCCGGGATTCCTTTAAGAGCTGTAATGTTTATTCCAAGGAAAAATGCAGAGAGTGTTTTGCAAGATTCTACTGTAGCGGTGGATGTGCAGCGAACTCTTATAATTTCCATGGTGATATTCATAATACCTATGACATTGGTTGTGCATTACAGAAGAAACGTGTGGAATGCGCAATTATGATAAAAGCCGCAGAGGCGGAAATTTAAGTCAGGAGAAAGGAAGAAGAAAATGAAGAAAAGTAAGGGCGTAGCCATATTACTTGCAGTTCTCTTGGTTTTAGCAGGACTGTCGTATTATGCGTCTATCATCTTATCTTCAACCGGAAAAGGTGAAGATAAGAACATTAAGCTTGGATTGGACTTGGCAGGTGGTGTCAGCATCACATATCAGGTAGAATCTGAGAATCCGACTTCCGAGCAGATGAAGGATACTATTTACAAGCTTCAGAAGCGTGTGGAAGGCTATAGTACAGAAGCATCTGTATATCAGGAAGGTGATGACCGTATCACTGTTGAAATTCCAGGAGTAAAGGATGCCAACAAGATTCTGGACGAACTTGGAAAACCGGGTTCCTTAGAGTTCCGGGATCCGGACGGAAATGTTTACATGACTGGTAATGATGTAAAGGATGCACAGGCTGCAACACAGCAGGATAACCTTGGCAACAAGCAGTATGTGGTCCAGCTTACACTTACCGATGAAGGCGCACAGAAATTTGCAGATGCAACCACTGCCAATGTTGGAAAGGTCTGCCCAATTGTATATGATGATGAGGCAATCAGTACTCCTCGTGTAAAAGAAGCAATTACCGGCGGAAGCGCAGTAATCGATGGAATGAGTTCCTATGAAGAAGCAGAGACTTTAGCTTCTAACATCCGTATCGGTTCTCTTTCCTTAGAGTTATCTGAGTTACAGTCCCAGATAGTAGCAGCACAGCTTGGTACAGAAGCAATTTCAACGGCATTAAAGGCAGCAGCAATCGGTCTTGCCCTGATTGCGGTATTCATGATTGCTTACTACTGGATTTCAGGTGTGGCAGCAACCATAGCACTTGGAATTTATACTACAATGGTAGTTGCAGTTATTTATCTTTTTGAAATTACACTTACCCTTCCGGGTATCGCAGGTATCATCCTTTCCATTGGTATGGCGGTAGATGCAAATGTTATTATCTTCGCCCGTATCAGGGAAGAAATTGCATCCGGCAAGACTGTTTCGACAGCGATTAAGACCGGATTCCAGAAAGCGTTATCTGCAATTTTAGACGGAAATATCACCACTCTGATTGCTGCAGCAGTGCTGGCATTTAAGGGAAGCGGTTTCGTAAAAGGATTTGCTTATACACTGGCAATCGGTATCGTTTTATCTATGTTTACCGCATTAGTTGTAACAAGACTGGTATTACATGGACTGTATGTAATTGGTTTCCGTGATGCAAAATTCTATGGAAGACAGAAAGACCGCCGTCCAATGCATTTTATTGCAAAACGCCACGTATTCTTTATTATTTCAGCAGTAATTATCATTGCCGGATTTGTGGGAATGGGCGTAAACAAAGCCAATGGCAAGGGCGCATTGAACTTAAGCCTTGAATTTGTCGGTGGTACATCTACAACCGTAGATATGGGCAAAGATTATACTCTTGCAGAATTAGATTCTGAAGTAATTCCTCTGATTGAGGATGTGACTGGAGATTCCAGTGTACAGGCTCAGAAGGTAGAAGGAAGTACACAGGTTGTATTTAAGACCAGAAGCCTTGATTTGGACGAAAGAGAGCAGTTAAATACTACATTGGAAGAAAATCTTGGTGTAGATACTTCAACTGTTTCCTCTACCAATATCAGTTCCACTATCAGTGGTGAAATGACAAAAGATGCAGTCTGGGCAGTAGTAATTGCAACAATCTGTATGCTGGTTTATATCTGGTTCCGGTTTAAAGACATTCGTTTTGCAACCTCTGCTATTTTAGCACTGATTCATGATGTACTGGTTATTTTAACCTGTTACTCTCTGTTGCGGCTGTCTGTAGGAAGCACATTTATTGCAGTAATGCTGACAATCATCGGATATTCCATCAATGATACCATCGTTATCTTTGACCGAATCCGTGAGAATATGCATCTGGTAAGAAATGTGGATAAGGAAAGCTTAACCGAAATAGCTGACCGCTCCATTTCCCAGACAATTTCACGAAGCTTAAATACTTCAATTACAACCTTTGTAATGGTATTCCTGCTTTATATCCTTGGAGTTGCATCCATTAAAGATTTCTCACTTCCTCTTATGGTAGGTATTGTGAGCGGAACTTATTCTTCTATCTGTATTGCAACAGAGCTGTGGTTTGTATTCAAAACACGCTTTGCAAAGAAGAATGCATAAGTAACAGAAATGATTTCCCCTCTTCTGATTTGGAAGAGGGGATTTTTACATTTATGTGCAGTTTAAAGATTAGTATCTGGTGATTGCGATGGGAGAAGAGAGTTTTGGAATAAAATGTTTTGTGGAATTCGATGTATATTTGATTTTTGGGGATGTGAAATACCAACTGTTCTTAGTGGTCCATTTTTCTTGATTATAAACTGTCTTTTCACTTGCTTTGACAGAATAGTAGTACCGTCCGTCAAGAGCGGATGCCACATAAAGCCTGCAAGGGGCACTGGAAATTTCGGCATAATTCTATTTTCATCTGGCAACCGGCACAAATTCACATCCATGTTCAGTTGTGCCTCGCTGGTACATCCATGTACCAGCGTTGCCTGTTGCCAGACGAAATTCCCAGTGCCCCTAACAGCCCTTATCAGGCATCCGTACTTTGACGAACGGTATCACTATTCTGTTAAACATGGAAAAGACTGTTTTTATCAGAAAAAGAAAAATGGACTACTTAGAACAGTGGCATTTCATCATCTGAAAATCAAATATGCATCGAATATCACAAAATTTATTTTATCTTGAAAATCTTCTTCCTACGCAATCACCGAAAATTAATATTTGAAAAAGGAGAAAATAATGACTACAATTCAGAAAATATTAATTGCATATGCAATAATTGCAAATATTGTTGGGTTATCCGTCATGGGAATAGATAAACGCAGAGCCATCTGTCATAAATGGCGTATTCCTGAAAAAACATTATTTCTGGTAAGCATACTGGGAGGAAGCATTGGGACATGGGCAGGTATGTATCTGTTCCGTCATAAGACAAAACATTGGTACTTTGTAATAGGAATGCCATTTATACTGATTGTGCAACTGATTTTATACTATTATTTTTGGTAAAAATATTTTCAAACCGGGATAGGCGTGATAAAATATATCAAACAGAAATGAGATATGGATAATAGGTGAGCAACAGTATCAGGGAGAAATGCAAATTATGGCAGGAATGATGGAGTTAAATGGCTGCCGGATTATTGTAAAGGAAATTGCCGGCGGGAAGATGGTATTAGATACAAGAATCAAATCTTATGATCCGATCCGTAAAGTAGTAAAGGTTAGTGCAGGAAGCCTTGACAACCGGATGGAGCATGCGGTGACGGTTATCATATTTGGACCGAATGGGAGCCTGGTAGAAGCTGCCGGTAATCTTCGGAAGGTTATAATTGCCAATGAAGTAGAAATCGAGCTGGGCAGGAGTAAGAATGGTGAGAAGCGGAAGCATGTCCGTTATCCCTTAAAAGAAAAGGGATATATAGAATCTGTTATTGTGGATGGAACATTAATTGAATTGCAGAAGCCAATTGAAATGGAAACCTGTAATATCAGTGGAAATGGAATTCTGATTCAGACAATGGCAGGAAGCGGGACAGTTGGAACGGAACTGCGGATTTGCGTGAAACTTGGAGATACAATGTTACAGAAGACATATCGGATTGTCCGGATACAGAATGCAAATCTTAAGACAGAAGAGTATGGCTGCATGATGATTCGTGACAGGAATATATAAGGGCGGAGTGACAGAATGAGACTTAGAAAAATTCCAATTGATTTTTTATGGGAAGGCCTGGAACTTTCCGGAGATATTTATAATGACAGAGGTTCGGTGCTGCTTTTGAAACGGGGCGAAGTCCTGACACAGGACCGGTTAGATAAACTTTCCAAGTTTGAACGTGGTGGATATATTACAACCAGTGAGGAAACTTATCAGGAAATTCTCAACAGTGGAAAAGCACCAAGAGCTGCATTGCAGAGAGTATACGAAGAAGCAGTCGGCTATACAGCATTAAAAAACGATGTAGACAGTATTTTTTCTGTAACCAGAAATGCTTCCGAAATTAATATGGAAGCAACGGAGACTGTTACAAAGGATATTTTTACTAAGATTAAGGTATTGGATTTTCCTAAAATATTTCAGTGTATTGATGCACCGAGAGAGATGGATGAGAATTTGCAGCGCCATTCCCTGAACGTAGCATTTACCAATGGTGTTATCGGGCAGTGGCTGAAGCTTCCGGAACCGGTGATTAAAAAGCTGGTATGCGCCGGATTAGTGCACGATATCGGAAAGACGAAGATACCGGAAGAAATCTTAAATGCACCGAGAAGACTTACGGAAGAAGAATTTGAAATCATAAAAGCTCATCCCATTTATTCATATGAGCTGCTTTGGGATAATGTAGATGAAGATATCCGGTTAGCGGCAAGACATCATCATGAGCGGCTGGATGGAAAGGGTTATCCGGATCAGATTGCAGGAGATGAGATTTCTCTGCTGGCAAGGATTACCGCCATTTCCGATGTGTATGATGCCATGATTTCCCAGAGAAGTTATAAGGAATCCATGATTCCTTTTGATGTGTTGGAGAAATTTAAAAAGGGCGAATTTCCGGGACTGGATGAACGCCTGGTAGACTTATTTGTGAAAAATATGGTGGCAAATTACCGGGATGTAAAGGTACAGATGTCCGATGGAAGAATCGGTGTGGTGCGTTACATTCCACCAAATGACCTGAATCATCCGATTATCAACTGTAATCATGATGTCAGTCAGACAGATGATAAATGGTATTGCGTCTGCATTGCAAATCAGACAGGACAATAGATTTTGCATAAATAGAAACCTCTTTACCAGAAAACTGGTAAGGAGGTTTATTATTTATAGGCTTTGTTTCAGGCAGGTTTTGATATCATCGGAAGCATTGCTGATTGGCTTTATGTGGAAGGTATCGGTAAGATACTGCAGCACATTTGGACTGATGAAGGCAGGAAGCGTTGGACCTAAATAAATATCATGAATGCCAAGGCTTAAAAGGGCAAGCAGGTCAGCAACCGCTTTCTGTTCATACCAGGATATAATCAGTGACAGTGGAAGTCCGTTTACGTCCGTTTCAAAAGCATCTGCAAGCGCAGTAGCAATGCGGATGGCAGAGTAGACATCATTACATTGTCCCACATCCAAAAGACGTGGCAGTCCGGCTACTTCACCAAAATCTAGTTTATTAAAACGGTATTTTCCGCAGGCAAGCGTTAGAATCATACAGTCAGATGGAACCATTTGGGCAAAGTCAGTGTAGTAATTTCGTCCCGGACGGGCACCGTCACAGCCGCCGATAAGGAAGAAATGGCGGATTTGTCCGCTTTTAACAGCTTCCACAAGCTGTGGGGCATAGCTTAAGGCAGCGTGGTGTCCGAAACCTACCAGAATCTCTTTTGCCGGCTGGTCTTCCTGGAAACCGCCAAGTTCAATTGCCTGTTTTATGATTTCACTGAAATCTTTGTCTCCATTTTCTTTCCGACCGACATGTTTCACACCATCCCAGCCTACTACATTCGTGCTGTAAATCCTGTCTTTGTAGGAATCTCTCGGGCGCATCAGGCAGTTGGTGGTCATCAGGATACAGCCTGGAATGTTGTCAAACTGTTTCTGCTGATCCTGCCAGGCTCCACCGAAGTTACCTACAAGATGAGAATATTTTTTCAGTCCATCATAACCGTGGCAGGGCAGCATTTCACCATGGGTATAGATGTTGATGCCGGTGCCTTCCGTCTGCTTCAACAGCATTTCCAAATCCTTTAAGTCGTGGCCGGAGACAATGATAAATGGCCCTTTTTTAATAGTAACATTTACCTTATGCGGGGAAGGATTGCCATAAATAGTGGTATTGGCATCGTCCAGTTTTTTCATGACTTCAATAGCCATTTCACCGGTACGCATGGTCAGACGGATCAGGTCTTCGACAGTCAGCCGGTCATCGGTAATGGCTTCTAATGCCAGTATATAAAAGTCATCCACTTCATCACTGAAGTAACCTAATTCTCTTGCCTGATGACCATAGGCACTGATACCTTTTAAACCGTAGAGAATAGTTTGACGGAGGGAGCGGATGTCTGGGTCTAAGGATTTGTCATACATAATGCCCGCCATAGGAGCATCCTTTAACATATCCGTTTTTGAATCCGGCAGATGATAGGTGGCATGGAGTGTGGAATTCGAAATTTCACCTACCAAATTGTGAAGCTCTTCTTTGATTTGCTGTGATTGCCGGAGCAGTGCCACATGTACATCTGCATCAAAATTTACATTGGTAAGTGTCGTAAAAAGTACATTTTCAATAAAGCTTACAATCGATTTGTCCATATGTTGTCCCTGCTCCACCAGTACTTTTCCGTAGCAGCTGATTCCCTTTATCTGAAAAATAAGTAAATCCTGCAGGTTGGCAATTTCCGGTGTCTTTCCGCATACGCCAAGCTTTGTACAGCCTTTGCCACCGGCTGTCTGTTCACACTGATAGCAGAACATTTCATAATTTAAATCCATGTTATTTCCCATACGATAATCTCCTTTTATAGAAAATTTTTTGGACGATTGCGAAAAGATATATTTTTCTTTCAAAATTTTTACTATAGAAGGGTATTGGAAGTTTGCACCGAAATACCGTAGTTCTAAAAGGTATGTTTTGCTTGTGGCGATAAAAATAGTCTTTCCAATGTTTGACAGCAGAGCTGCATGGTTCGTCAATTACGGATGCATGGTAAGGGCTGTTAGGGGCACTTAGAATTTCATTCGTCCTTTGGCAACGCTGGCACAGGGATGTGCCAGCGAGGCGCAACTGAACATGGATGTGAATTTGCACCGGTTGCCGGAACATAAAACTTCAATACCGAAATTCTTAGTGCCCCTTGCAGGCGTTATGTTGCATCCGCAATTGACGGACAATACAGCTACGCAGTCAAAGCAACGGAAAGACAATTTACAATCAAGCAAAACATACACTTTAAGAACTTCTGGCATTTCAGCACAAATTACTTCCAATGCCCTTCTATATTTAAAATTTTTGAAATAAATTCTTACGTTCTTTTTCATAATCGCCTAAGAAAAGTTTATATATCGGCATTAGCATGAGCCGGGAAAAGGAATATTATGCATGAAGAAATAGAGTAGATAAAATAGAAAGTTGACAATGGAATAAAATCTGACTAAAATACTTAGGAACCGAACTAATTAGAAATAGTAATAAGTTTAAAGAAAGGAACAGATTTGCCATGGAAACAGGAAAGGTAATTAATAAAATATCCAACCGGCTCCGCAGACGTTCTAAGAAAATACAGGAATCTATCGGAATCAGCGGAGCAAAGGGTAACATTTTAAATTATATTCTGGTGGAATCAGAAAACCATCCGGTATACCAGAAAGAGATTGAGGAAGAATTTGGCTTGCGTCCGTCTACTGCAACAGAGATTTTAAAGAATCTTGAGCAGGCAGAACTAATCTGCCGGGTGCCGGAATCAGAGGATGGAAGATATAAGAAGATTGTTTTTACAGAACAGGCGCGGAAGATTGAACATATTCTGCGAAAGGAAATTACGGAATCGGAAGAACTTTTATTACAGGGAATTACGGAAGAAGAAAGAAAAGAATTTTTAAGAATTGCAGAGAAGATGCTTCGGAATCTGGAATGAGAAATTTAAAGTTACAAGAGGTCGATGAGTGGCTTTGGAAAGCAGATTTTACCGGAAGAAAGGAAGGGTTACAATGGACGAAAATGAATTGATGGGCAGCATGAAGGTGTCGAAGGCAGTAGCAAAGATGGCAATTCCAAGTGTCATCAGCAGTCTGGTTACTGTCGTTTATAATATGGCGGATACGTTTTTCGTAGGGCAGACAGGGGATCCGTTGCAGGTGGCTGCGGTCAGTCAGACGAATCCGATTTTTATATTATTTATGGCATTTGCCAATATGTTTGGTATGGGCGGAAGCGCAGCGGCATCTATGGCATTGGGCGAAAAGAAGGAAAAAAGAGTAAAGCAGGTTTCTTCTTTTATTACCTATGCATCACTTATCGTGGGAATTGTTTTTGCTGTAATTTTACTGGTTGGAATGCAGCCGGTTTTACAATTGTTTGGAGCAGATGCAGATACTTATGAACTGGCGAAAGGATACACAACATACATTTCTTATGGTGCACCGTTTATTATCTGGTCTGCGGCAGCAAGCTTTGTTGTGCGTGCGGACGGAGCCAGCCGGGAAGCTATGACAGGAAGTATGATAGGAACCGTGGCCAATATTATTTTAGACCCGATATTTATCAGTGGATTTGGTATGGGTGCAGCAGGCGCAGCCATTGCAACGACTATTGGAAATATAATGGCGAGTGTATATTATCTTTGGTATTTCTGTAGAAAGAGCAGGAACATGTCTATGGCATTCCGGTATTTTAAATGTGGGGACAGAATTCTGTCCCAGGTATGCTCGGCAGGACTTCCAACAGCTATTTTTTCTGCATTGATGAGCATTTCTACGATTATTTTAAACCAGATTCTGGTGGCATATGGAAATGCACCGGTAGCGGCTATTGGAATTGTATTTAAGGCAAATATGTTTATCACATTTTTACAGATGGGACTGGCAAATGGAGTACAACCGTTATTAGGCTATAGTTACGGTGCAGGGAACAGGGAGCGTTTTATTGCAGTGGAACGTTATACGAAGAAATGCTGTCTGATTGTAGGTGTATTGGCGACAGCACTGTTTTTCTTTTTCCGGGAGCCGATTATCCGCCTGTTTATTTCTGATACAGAGGTCATAAATTATGGTGTGGAAATGCTGATTGCTTATATGATTTCCGGTCCGGTCATTGGCATTTTATTTATGAATATGAACTGTATGCAGTCTACCGGAAATGCACTTCCGGCAACGATTCTTTCTATATTGAGACAGGGCGTACTTTTGATTCCGGTGCTTTACGGCTTGAATGCATTGCTTGGTCTGCACGGTGTTATCTACGGACAGGCACTGACGGATTATGTGGCAGTTCTCCTTTCTATTGTAATCTGGCGGTGGAAACGCAGGAAAACTTTATAGGAGAAAGCGGTCAGGTTGCCTTTTTCACAGGTTGGTGCTATGCTGACGATAGTAGATTGGCAGAGTAAGTGGAGGAGAAGGCATGGAGCAGAATGTTCAGAAAGCAGAACAGATGAAATACCGGCTGGCAGATGCCATGAAGCAGTGTATGGCGAAGATGCCGATAGAACGGATTACAGTGCGGCAGCTTGTGGAACTGAGCGGAACGACAAGACAGACGTTTTACCGTCATTTTCAGGATAAATATGATCTGATAAACTGGTATTTTGACAAAATTTTAGCAGAATCCTTTGAACATATGGGAGAGGGAAAGACGGTATATGAGGGGCTGGTAAAGAAATTTGAATATATTGAGCAGGAAAAATTATTTTTTCGGGCTGCATTTAAATCAGACAGCCAGAACTGCTTAAGAGACCATGATTTTGAACTGATTACCCGGTTTTATACGGATAAGATAGAAAAGAAATCAGGACAGAAATTATCGGAGCATCTTCATTTCCTTCTGGAAATGTATTGCCAGGGTTCAGTTTATATGACAATTCAGTGGGTGCTTGGAAGAAAGAAGGCTACACCGAAGGAACTGGCAAAGGCACTGACGGAAGCGGTGCCGGCGGAACTGAAAGCGGTATTTGAAAAATTGCAGATGATATAGTGGTGACGGATGATGATTGAGAGTGGAATTTGTCCATGACAGATATTGAAAAATCAAGTGACAGAGTTGCCTTTTTGTAACTTTTTATTTGTCTTTTTCATTGGTAAAATAGAGGTATCAATAAAGGACAAAGGAGAAGATAAAATGGCAAACAGAATTATGTTAAACGAGACTTCCTACCATGGGGCAGGAGCAATTAAAGAAATCGCAAACGAGGCAAAGGCAAGAGCATTTAAGAAAGCATTTGTCTGTTCCGACCCGGATCTGATTAAGTTTGGCGTAACATCTAAAGTAACCGATGTGTTGGATGAAGCAGGACTTGCTTATGAAATCTACTCTGATATCAAGGCAAATCCTACCATTCAGAACGTACAGCATGGTGTGGAGGCATTTAAAGCATCAAAAGCAGATTATATCATTGCAATTGGTGGTGGTTCTTCTATGGATACATCAAAAGCAATTGGTATCATCATTGCAAATCCGGAATTTGAGGATGTCAGAAGCTTAGAGGGTGTAGCTCCGACAAAGAAGCCTTGTGTTCCGATTATTGCTGTACCGACAACAGCTGGAACTGCAGCAGAAGTTACCATTAACTATGTAATTACAGATGTAGAGCGTAAAAGAAAATTTGTATGTGTAGACCCGCATGATATGCCGGTTATCGCAGTAATTGACCCGGAGATGATGTCATCTATGCCAAAGGGACTGACAGCTTCCACCGGAATGGATGCACTGACACATGCCATTGAAGGATATACTACAAAGGCTGCATGGGAAATGACTGATATGTTCCATTTGAAAGCGATTGAAATTATCAGCAGATCTTTAAGAAGTGCAGTTGTCAATGAAAAAGAAGGCCGTGAAGGAATGGCATTAGGACAGTATATTGCAGGAATGGGATTTTCTAATGTAGGACTTGGAATTGCACATTCCATGGCACATACATTAGGTGCTGTATATGATACTCCACATGGAGTTGCCTGTGCAATGATGCTTCCAATCGTAATGGAATACAACGCAGAATGCACTGGTGAGAAATATCGTGAGATTGCAAGAGCAATGGGCGTAAAAGGCGTTGATGATATGTCTGTAGAAGAATACAGAAAGGCAGCCATTGATGCGGTACAGCAGTTATCTGTAGATGTTGGAATTCCAACAAAATTAGAGGCATTAAAGGAAGAAGACTTAGAATTCCTTGCAGAATCCGCTTTTGCTGATGCCTGTGCACCGGGCAATCCAAAGGATACAAATGTAGAGGATTTGAAAGTTTTATTCCGTAAACTGATGTAATCAGAAGCTTGGAAAATATATGATAGAAGAAAAAGATAACAGACTCCCGGAGCATCGAAAAACGATGTTCCGGGAGTTCTTTATGAAAAATTTATTTGCGTCTGATAGGATGGAACCGTATAATGAAATTGGATTGATATTCAATAGAGCATACTTTGTGAAGGGTTTGAGAGAGGAATCGGAAACAAAGGAGGCTATTAATCTGAACAGCGAAATTACAAATGCAGTAAAAGCTGCAAGAAATCGGGCACAATATGATGAATGTGCCAAAAGACTCTTAGGACAAAAAAGTATTCTGGCGCATATTTTGGTGAATACTGTGGATGAATTTAAAGGTATGAATCCCAAGGATGTGATACCGTATATTGAAGGAGAACCACAGGTTGGTGTTGTGCCCATAGAACCGGGACTTACAAATGCAAGCGATATGGCAGGACATATTGGCGGATTTAATTCAGAAAATGCAGAAATAAATGAAGGAACGGTCAGGTTTGATATTGTTTTTTATGTGCGCATGAGAGATGGAATTTCTCAAATTATAGTAAATATTGAAGCTCAGAAGAACAAACCTGTTACATATAAAATATTGAACCGGGCGATATTCTATGTAAGCAGGCTTATTTCATCCCAAAAGGAACGTGATTTTTGGCATTCGGATTATGATGACATAAAACGGGTATTTAGTATCTGGATTTGCATGAATATGGATATGAATTCGCTGAGTTATATTCATCTGATGAAAGAAGATATCGTAAATGAATATGACTGGGAAGGAAATATAGACCTTTTGAATATTGTATTGCTTGGTGTAACAAATGAAGTTCCCAAAAGAGAGGAACGTTATGAGCTGCATCGGCTGATAAGCGCACTTTTGTCAAATGAAATAGAAGCAGAAGAAAAATTAAATATGATAGAACTGGAATATCAGATTCCGGTAAGTGAAGAATTGAGAGAGGAAGTGAACCTGATGTGTAATCTGAGTGAAGGAATAGAAGAAAGAGCAGCAGAAAAGGCTGCAGAAAAGACATTAAGAGAAACAAACAAAAAAGTAATTACCAATATGCACAGGAAGGGCTATACCTTAGAACAGATAGCAGAGATTGTGGAAATTAAACCGGAGGAAGTAGGAAAAATCATAGAAGAAGAATCTATGTCAGTATAGAATAGAAAGAGGAAGTAGAAAAATGGCAGCACAATTAGCGTTTGCAAGTGATTATATGGAAGGAGCCCATCCGGCGATTCTAAAAAAGTTAGCGGAGACAAATCTGATAAAAAGTGCCGGATACGGACTGGATGAATATTCGGAAACTGCAAGGGAAAAGATTCGGAAGGCCTGCAATGCACCGGAGGCAGAGGTGCATTTTCTGGTGGGAGGAACGCAGACCAATGCCACGGTAATTGGTGCCCTGTTAGCATCCTATCAGGGAGTGATTGCGGCAGAGACCGGACATGTCAGTTCCCATGAGGCAGGAGCTATTGAAGCGGGTGGACATAAAGTGTTGACGATTCCGCAGACAGACGGAAAAATCAGCGCAGAAAAGGTGGAAGAAGTCTTAAATACATTTAAAGAGGATGGCAACCGTGATCATATGGTGATGCCGGGAATGGTATACATTTCCCAGCCGACAGAATATGGAACCTTATATAACCGGCAGGAATTAGAAGCATTAAGTAAAGTATGCCACAGCAATGGTATTCCACTTTATTTAGATGGAGCAAGGCTGGCTTATGCACTGGCATGTTCGGTGAATGATGTGACATTAGAAGATATTGCAGCATGCTGCGATGCCTTCTATATCGGAGGAACAAAATGCGGTGCATTGTTTGGAGAGGCAGTGGTATTTCCGAAGCCAGGACTTATTCCGCATTTCTTTACTATTATAAAACAGCATGGAGCACTGCTTGCTAAGGGACGGATACTTGGCATCCAGTTTGATGTCTTATTTGAAAATGATTTATATGAGCATATCGGAGAGCCGGCAATTGCAGCGGCAGATAAGATTCGGGAAGGCTTAAAGGAAAATGGAATCGAACTTTATCTGGATGCTCCCACCAATCAGGTCTTTTGCGTGGTAGAGAATGCATTTATGGAAAAGCTTGCGCAAAAAGTTGAATTCAGCTTCTGGGAGAAAAAGGATGAGAACCATACGGTAATTCGTTTTGCAACCAGTTGGGCAACGACAATGGAAGACGTAGATGAACTGATAAAGTGGATTAAACAGAAGAAAAATAGAAATTAACAAAAATTGTCTGAAAATTTTAGCACTCACATCTTGACAGTGCTAATAATGCGTGCTATATTTATGCTTGGAAACAGAAATAACAGGAATTCGTTCATAGCACAGTGGGAAATGAGGTGAAAGATATGAACATTCAGAAATTTACACAGAAGTCAATGGAAGCAATCCAGGATTGCGAAAAATTAGCATATGAATATGGCAATCAGGAAATCGAGCAGGAACATCTTTTAGTGGCATTACTGCAGCAGGAAGATGGACTGATTTTAAAACTGATTGAGAAAATGGAAATCCAGAAGGAGCATTTTGTAGACAATGCAATCCGCCATCTGGAAGCAAGAACCAAGGTGTCCGGCGGCCAGGTTTATGTCGGCCAGGCATTGAATAAGGTATTGATTAGTGCAGAGGATGAGGCAAAGCAGATGGGAGATGATTATGTCTCCGTAGAGCATCTGTTTTTATCCTTGTTAAAATATCCGAACCCTGCATTAAAGGAAATTTTTAAGGAATATGGTATTACAAGAGACCGTTTCCTGCAGGCACTGTCTACGGTGCGTGGCAACCAGCGTGTGACCTCCGATAATCCGGAAGCTACTTATGATACCTTAAATAAATATGGTTATGATATGGTAGAGAGGGCGAGAGACCAGAAGCTGGATCCGGTCATCGGACGAGATGCAGAAATCCGGAATGTAGTGCGTATTTTGTCCCGTAAGACGAAAAACAATCCGGTACTGATTGGCGAACCTGGTGTAGGTAAAACCGCAGTTGTAGAGGGACTGGCACAACGGATTGTACGTGGTGATGTTCCGGAAGGATTAAAGGATAAGAAGCTCTTTGCACTGGATATGGGTGCATTGGTAGCCGGAGCAAAATACCGTGGTGAATTTGAGGAACGTCTGAAAGCAGTATTGGATGAAGTAAAGAAATCCGAAGGACAGATTATCCTCTTTATCGATGAGCTGCATACCATTGTCGGTGCAGGAAAAACCGATGGAGCCATGGATGCCGGACAGCTTTTAAAACCAATGCTTGCCCGTGGAGAACTGCATTGTATCGGTGCTACCACATTGGATGAGTACCGGGAATACATTGAAAAGGATGCCGCATTGGAACGAAGATTCCAGCCGGTTATGGTAGACGAACCAACGGTAGAAGATACTATTTCTATCCTGCGTGGATTAAAGGAGAGGTATGAAGTATTCCATGGAGTAAAGATTACCGATAGTGCACTGGTTTCCGCAGCAGTGCTTTCGAACCGTTATATCTCAGACCGGTTCTTACCGGATAAGGCAATTGACCTGGTGGATGAAGCCTGTGCACTGATTAAGACAGAACTTGATTCCATGCCGACTGAGTTAGACGAACTGAACCGTCGTGTCATGCAGTTAGAGATTGAAGAGACTGCATTGAAAAAAGAGGATGACCGTCTGAGCCAGGAGCGTCTGGCAGACTTACAGAAAGAGTTGGCAGAGCTTCGGAGTGAGTTCCAGAATAAGAAGGCACAGTGGGACAATGAAAAGAAATCCGTAGAGAAAGTCCAGAAGCTGCGTGAGGATTTGGAAAGCCTGAAAAATGAAATCCAGCAGGCAGAGCAGAGCTATGATTTAAATAAAGCGGCAGAATTAAAATATGGTAAGCTGCCGCAGTTACAGCAGCAGTTGGAAATTGAAGAAGAGAAAGTCAAAGGTGAAGATTTATCACTGGTACATGAAAGTGTCAGCGAAGAAGAAATCGCAAAGATTATCTCCCGCTGGACCGGAATCCCGGTAGCCAAACTGACTGAGAGCGAACGAAATAAGACACTGCACCTTGATGAAGAACTGCATAAACGTGTCATTGGACAGGACGAGGGCGTTACCAAGGTAACAGAAGCAATCATCCGTTCCAAAGCCGGAATCAAAGACCCGAGCAAGCCAATCGGTTCTTTCCTGTTCTTAGGACCAACCGGTGTAGGTAAGACAGAGCTTGCCAAAGCATTAGCAAGCTGCCTTTTCGATGATGAATCCAATATGGTCCGTCTCGATATGAGCGAGTATATGGAGAAATATTCCGTCTCCCGTCTGATTGGAGCACCTCCTGGATATGTAGGCTATGATGAAGGTGGTCAGCTGACGGAGGCAGTCCGCCGGAAACCGTATTCCGTAGTCCTCTTTGATGAGGTGGAAAAAGCACATCCGGATGTCTTTAATGTACTGCTTCAGGTACTGGATGACGGACGAATTACCGATTCCCAGGGACGTACCGTAGACTTTAAGAATACCATTATTATCATGACTTCTAACTTAGGCTCCATGCATCTGTTGGAGGGCATTGACGAAAATGGCGAGATTCGTCCGGAAGCAGAAGAAGCTGTCATGGAAGAACTGAAGGGTAACTTCCGGCCGGAATTTTTAAACCGTCTGGATGAAATCATTATGTTCAAGCCGTTGACCAAAGACAACATCGGCAACATTATCAAGTTACTGATGGAAGATCTGAATAAACGTCTTGCAGACCGTGAACTGAAAGTGGAACTGACCAAGGCTGCCGAGGATTATATTACCGAGAAAGGTTATGACCCGGTATATGGTGCAAGACCACTGAAACGTTTCCTGCAGAAATATGTGGAGACATTGGCAGCAAAATTGATTCTTGCAGATAAAGTCAGAGAGGGAGATACCATTCTTATCGACCTTACCGATGGAGAACTGACTGCCAGCGCAAAACCGGCGACCGCCTGAAATGGTTCAAGCCTGACATAATAAGAAATGCAGTTGCTGCATATATTGTCAGGAGAGCAGAAAAGTAACGGTGTAAAATGAGTCGAATCCGAAAAGCATTGATATGGATGAATCTGGCACTGGCGGTATTGGTAATTGCCGCCGGAGCCTGTCGGATCCGTGTCAATCATCTGGTAAATGCAGAGAGCATGAATATAAAGAAAACAAGTGGAATAAAAGAGGTTGCATTGACATTTGACGATGGACCAAGCCCGGAATGTACGAAAGATTTACTGGAAGGGCTGAAGGAGCGCAATGTCAAAGCAACCTTTTTTGTAATCGGAGAGAAAGCAGAGGCATATCCGGATTTGATAAAGAAAATTCAGGATGATGGGCATATCATAGGAAATCATTCCTATACCCATGTGAACCTTGGCATCTTATCGAAGAAAGATGCCTGTGAGCAGATTCGAAAGACCAATAATGCCATTTATCAGATTACCGGGGAATATCCGCAGTTTTTGCGTTCTCCTTTCGGAAGCACCCAGAAGAATCTGGACTGTCAGATGAATATGATAGAGGTGCTCTGGGATGTAGACCCAAGGGACTGGGAGGTGCAGAATAAGGAAAAAGTCGTCAATAAAGTAATGACGGATGTCAAAGATGGTGATATTATTTTATTACATGACGGTTATGACAGCAGTATGCTGGCAGCCTTTGAGATTATTGACCGGCTGCAGGCACAGGGTTATGAATTTGTAACGGTAGATAAGCTGATATTTGAGTTACCTTGAGAAAAAAGAATGTTTCAATGGATTTTTTGTGTGTTTTCACTGGAAAATCGAGAAAAAATACAAGAATAGACTTGTCAAAAGGCAAAAATTAAGGTATGGTATCTTAGGATGAAATGAATTATTTTAAAGCTCAAATGTCATTTTGAAACCAAAAAAGTATAAAAATGAAGAAAAATAAGAGTAAAAATGCAAGATTTGTTTTGAAATTATGCAAGGAGCAAAAATGGATTTATTTGATTACATGCGGGAACAGAATATGGAAAAAGAGTCTCCCCTTGCGGCAAGACTTCGTCCCACGACCTTAGACGAAGTAGTCGGGCAGGAACATATTATCGGAAAGGACAAGCTGTTATATCGTGCCATTAAAGCAGATAAGTTAAGTTCTATTCTTTTCTATGGACCGCCGGGAACCGGAAAGACCACGCTGGCAAAAGTGATTGCCAATACCACCAGTGCTGAATTCCTTCAGATGAATGCTACATCTGCAGGAAAGAAGGACATGGAGGAAGTGGTGCAGCAGGCAAAGAACAATCAGGGAATGTATGGAAAGAAAACGATTCTTTTCATCGACGAGATTCATCGTTTTAATAAAGGACAGCAGGACTACCTTCTGCCTTTTGTAGAAGACGGAACGATTATCCTGATTGGTGCCACAACGGAAAATCCATATTTTGAAGTCAATGGAGCTTTACTATCCCGTTCCATTATTTTTGAACTGCATGCACTGGAAAAAGAAGATATTAAGAAGCTTTTGGTGCGGGCAGTTACTGATAAGGAAAAAGGAATGGGTGCATATCAGGCAGTCATCGATGAGGATGCACTGGAATTCATGGCAGATGTAGCCAATGGAGATGCAAGGGCAGCCCTTACCGCCATTGAACTTGGAATCTTAACCACACCACGAAGCGAAGACGGACTTATCCATATTACAATCGATGTGGCACAGGAATGTATCCAGAAGCGTGTAGTGAAATATGATAAGGCAGGCGATAATCATTATGATACGATTTCTGCATTTATCAAAAGTATCCGTGGAACAGACCCGGATGCGGCCCTTTATTACCTTGCAAGAATGTTATATGCAGGAGAAGATATCCGTTTCATCGCAAGAAGAATCATGATCAGCGCGGCAGAGGATGTTGGTACAGCAGACCCGATGGCATTGAATGTAGCGGTTTCTGCAGCACAGGCAGTAGAACGCATCGGTATGCCGGAGGCACAGATTATTCTTGCAGAAGCAGTTGCCTATGTGGCAAGTGCCCCAAAGAGTAATGCATCCTATATGGGACTGAATCGCGCGATGGATGTGGTAGAACATATCAAAACGGCACCGATACCAAATCACTTAAAGGATGCACATTACAAATCCGCCGGAAAATTAGGACATGGTCTGGGTTATCTTTATTCCCATGATTACCCGCACCACTATGTCAGACAGCAGTATCTTCCGGATGGGCTGACGGATTCGGTATTTTACGAGCCGACCGACAATGGAAAAGAAAAAGAAATCGCCCAGTGGCTTCACTGGTTAAAAGAAAATGATGAATGATACAGGAGGAAGGAATAAGATGCAGTCTTATCAGGAAATGTCAAAAGAAGAATTGTATAAGGTAAAGGAAGGTCTTGAAAAAGAGTATGCAAAATACAAGGGAATGGGTCTTTCTTTAAATATGGCAAGAGGAAAGCCGGCAGCAACCCAGCTCGACCTTGTCATGCCGATGCTGGATGTATTAAACAGCAGCAGTGAATTAATTGCAGAAGATGGTACAGATTGTAGAAATTATGGAGAATTAAAAGGAATTCCGGAAGCAAGAAAATTAATTGCAGATATGGTAGGAAGCACACCGGACCATGTTTTTGTATACGGTAATTCCAGTTTAAATGTTATGTACGATACCGTATCCCGTTCCTTTACCCACGGTGTCATGGGAAGTACACCATGGTGCAAACTGGATAAAGTAAAATTCTTATGTCCGGTACCGGGCTATGACCGTCATTTCGGAGTAACAGAATTTTTCGGTGTAGAAATGGTAAATGTACCGATGACTTCCGAAGGACCGGATATGGATATGGTAGAGCGTCTGGTAAGCAGCGATGATTCCATTAAAGGAATCTGGTGTGTACCAAAATATTCCAATCCTCAGGGAATCACTTATTCCGATGAAACTGTCCGCCGTATGGCAGCATTAAAGCCGGCAGCAGAAGACTTCCGTATTTACTGGGACAATGCCTATGTAGTACATCATCTCTATGAAGATGAGCAGGATGACCTTTTAGATATCATCAGCGAATGTGAGAAAGCCGGCAACCCGGATATGGTATATGAATTCTGCTCTACATCAAAGGTAAGCTTCCCGGGAAGCGGTATTGCAGCAATCGTAACTTCCAAGGCAAACCTTGACTTCATTGAAAAACAGTTTACGATGCAGACCATCGGACATGATAAGATTAATCAGCTTCGTCATGTACGTTATTTCAAAAATATTGACGGAATCAATGCACATATGATGAAACAGGCAGCAATTATGCGTCCGAAGTTTGAAATGGTAGAAAGAACATTGCAGGATGAATTAGGCGAGCTTGGAATCGGTTCCTGGATTAGCCCGAAGGGTGGATACTTCATCTGCTTTAATACTTTACCGGGATGTGCAAAGAGTGTTGTTGCCAAAGCAAAAGAAGCAGGCGTTGTTTTGACACCGGCAGGAGCACCTTTCCCTTATGGAAAAGACCCGGAGGATTCTGTTATCCGTATTGCACCAAGCTTCCCGACTATGGAAGAACTTGAGACAGCAACTAAAATTTTTGTACTTTGCGTCAAACTTGCAAGCGTAGAAAAACTGCTTGCAGAATAGAAAGAATCATATGAAACAGGAAAAAAGACAGGGAATTTTATTTATTATAGGAGCAGGCTTCTTCTTTGCGCTGATGACATTTTTTGTCCGGCTGTCAGGAGACCTGCCTACGATGGAAAAGGCTTTTTTCCGAAATGCAGTAGCTGCCGTTGTGGCAGCTTTTCTGCTCATCCGGGCAAAAGAGCCATTCTATGCACCAAAGAAAAGCTGGGGCGGACTCTTCATGCGAAGCTTCTGCGGAACGGTAGGATTAATCTGTAATTTCTATGCCATTGACCGGCTGAATATTGCAGATGCCAATATGTTAAATAAGTTATCGCCTTTCTTTGCAATTATTATGTCAACCTTTATCTTAAAGGAAAAGGCAAATAAAGTAGAATGGGGAGCAGTCGTGCTGGCATTTACCGGAGCACTGCTTGTCATTAAGCCATCCTTTGATATACAGTTTGTTTACGGACTGATTGGAGCACTGGGCGGACTGGGTGCAGGAATTGCTTATACCTATGTGCGTAAATTGGGGAAAATGGGAGTGAAGGGACCGGTTATCGTCCTTTGTTTTTCACTCTTTTCCTGTGTTGTCACATTGCCGTTTTTTATCATCGGATATAAGCCTATGAGCATGACACAGTTTGTCTGCCTTATGCTGGCTGGCGTATGTGCAGCAGGCGGACAGATCTGCATTACCACAGCATATACGAAAGCACCGGCAAAAGAGATATCTGTTTTTGATTACACCCAGATTATCTTTGCGGCACTTCTTGGCATTCTGTTCCTGGACCAGATACCGGATGCCCTCAGTGTTGCAGGCTATATTGTAATCATTGGAACTGCCATATTTAAGTGGCAGTATAATATGAAACACGACACCTAGAAAAGGGAACTGGAAAAGATATTTGAAAATGCACTTTTTTACGGTAATGCGTAAAAATACTGTTGCGTTGAATCAGGCTATCACTTATAATGATACTCAAAGTAAATTTATTGGGCGATTGCGAAATTGGATAACCAGTCTTTCAAATTTTTCTATAGAAAGGGCATTGGAGTCTGCACTGAAATCCCGTAGTTCTAAAAGGTATATTTTGCTTGATGCGATAAAAACAGTCTTTCCAATGTTTGACATCGTCGCTGCATTGTTCGTCAACTTCAGAAGCATGATAAGGGCTGTTAGGGGCACTTAGAATTTCGTCTGTTCTTTGGCAACGCTGGCACAGGGACGTGCCAGCGAGGCGCAATTGAACATGGATGTGAATTTGCGCCGGTTGCCGGAATGTACGATGTCCATGCCGAAATTCTTAGTGCTCCTTGCAGGCTTTATGCCGCATCTGCAGTTGGCGGACAGTACAGCGACCCCGTCAAAGCAACGGAAAGACAGTTTACAATCAAGCAAAACATACACTTAAGAACTGCTGGCATTCCAGTACAAATAACTCCAAATCCCCTTTCATAGCAAAATTTTGAAAGAAATGCTGTCCCCTTTCGCAATCGCCTAAAGAAAATCACATAGAGAAGGAGAAGAAACATGTATACATTAGAAGATATTCAGGCAGTGGACATGGAAGTTGCAGATGCCATTACCAAAGAATTTGACCGTCAGAACAGCCACATTGAGCTGATCGCATCTGAGAACTGGGTAAGCCCGGCAGTAATGTCAGCAATGGGCAGTGTAATGACTAATAAATATGCAGAAGGCTATCCGGGAAAGAGATATTACGGCGGATGTGACTGCGTTGATATTGTAGAGAACCTGGCAATTGAGAGAGCAAAAGAGCTGTTTGGCTGTGACTATGTAAATGTACAGCCACATTCCGGTGCACAGGCAAACATGGCTGTACAGTTTGCTATTTTAAAACCGGGTGATACCGTAATGGGAATGAACTTAGACCATGGTGGACATTTAACACACGGAAGTCCGGTAAACTTCTCCGGAACATATTTCCATATTGTGCCTTATGGTGTAAATGATGAAGGCTTCATTGACTATGACAATGTTATGCAGATTGCAATGGAATGTAAGCCAAAGATGATTATTGCAGGTGCATCCGCATATGCAAGAACCATTGATTTCAAGAAATTCCGTGAAATTGCAGATGCCTGTGGTGCAGTTCTTATGGTTGATATGGCACATATCGCAGGACTTGTTGCAGCAGGACTTCATCCAAGCCCAATCCCATATGCAGATGTTGTAACAACAACAACCCATAAGACCTTAAGAGGACCAAGAGGCGGAATGATTCTCTGCAATCAGGAAGCAGCAGATAAATATAACTTTAATAAGGCAGTATTTCCGGGAATCCAGGGTGGACCTTTAATGCATGTCATTGCAGCAAAGGCAGTCTGCTTAAAAGAAGCGTTACAGCCGGAATTCAAGGTATATCAGCAGGGTATTATTGATAATGCCCAGGCACTTTGCAAGGGATTATTAAGCCGTGATATCAAGATTGTATCCGGCGGAACTGACAACCATCTGATGTTAGTAGACCTTACTAATTATGATTTGACAGGTAAGGCAGTAGAAAAATTATTAGATGCTGTAAACATCACATGTAATAAGAATACCATTCCGAATGATCCGAAGTCTCCATTCGTAACCAGTGGCGTTCGTCTTGGTACTGCAGCTGTTACATCAAGAGGCATGAATACAGAAGATATGGACAAGATTGCAGAGGCAATTGCCATGATGATTAAAGAGGGCGAGGCAGCTTCTGAGAAAGCAAGAGCAATTGTAGCAGAATTAACTGCAAAATATCCTCTGAAATAAATCGTAAAAATTTTTGTCGGGAAATTAATGATTTCTTAAGAAATCTTAGGAATTATCCACGCTGTATTTCAAATAAGAAAATGATAAAATAGTCGTAAAGTATGAAAGCTTTACGGCTATTTTTTTCGAAGTCAGGCACCCATAAAAAGCTGCCAACGGCAGTTTCTACAGGTAAAAGGCAGGAAAAAGGAATTATTCAGGAGGAGACAGATGAGCAAAAAGAAGGTAGGCATTATTATTGGAGTTATTGCAGCGGCAGTAGTTGCAGCCGGAGTAGGATTCTATTTCCTAAAGGGAAGAAGCAGCGGTGGAAATTCTGCAGACAAGGTATATGTAGAAAAAGTATCTGCAATTATGAACCAGTCAGCAGGAATCAATAATCGTTACAGTGGTGTGGTAGAACCACAGGAGACCTTAGAGATAAATAAGGATTCCGAACGTAAGGTAAAGGAAGTATACGTTTCTGTTGGTGATGAAGTAGAAGAGGGAACCGTATTATTTTCTTATGATACAGAAGAACTGCAGATGCAGATAGACCAGGCAAAGCTTGAGATGGAAGGCATTGCAAATGACATTTCCAATTCAAATGCACAGATTGCAGAATTGCAGAAAGAAAAAGCAAGTGCACCGGAAGACCAGCAGTTTGAATATACCACACAGATTCAGACACTTCAGACTTCCATTAAGCAGTCAGAATACAACAAGAAAAGCAAACAGGCAGAGATTGACAAATACCAGAAATCCATCGACAACTCAGAAGTAACCAGTAAGATGGCTGGTGTTGTAAAAGAAATCAATGAAAACGGGGTGGATCCCAATGGAAATACTGCAGCATATATGAAAATATTAGCGACAGGCGAGTACCGTGTAAAAGGAACGATTGATGAGACTTCTGTAGGAACAATTTCAGAGGGAACACCGGTTATTTTACGTTCCAGATTAGATGAGACGCAGACCTGGACAGGAAGTATTTCCAAGATTGATACTGAAAGCACCCAGACGGACAGTAATTCTTCTTATATGTATGATGGAGGCAGTTCTGGAGATTCTGCGTCTAAGTATTCATTCTATGTTACTTTGGACAGTACAGACGGACTGATGTTAGGACAGCATTTATATATAGAGCCGGATTACGGACAGGGCGAGGTTGAAGAAAAGGAAGGAGTCTGGCTGTACGGCTATTATATTGTGCAGGATGATGGAGACCCATATGTATGGGCAGCAGACAAGAAGAACAGACTGGAAAAACGCAAGGTAGAATTAGGCGAGTATGATGAGAATCTCGATGAATATGAGATTAAATCCGGACTTTCTGAAGATGACCTGATTGCATTCCCGATGCAGGGACTGTATGAGGGTGTAACAGCAGTTACCAATATGGAAGAAGTAGATTATTCTTCTCCGTTATATAACCAGGAATCTACAGATGATTCCGGTATGGAAGAAGGAATGCATGATGAAGCCGGAACTGAATCTATGGATGAAGGCATGTATAATACTGACGGAACCGAATACATGGACGAAGGAATGTATGATGAAGCCGGAACTGAATTTACAGATAGCGGCGAGTCAGGTGCGACAGATTCGGAGGTGGTTGAATGATTCTGAATCTGCAGCATATCTATAAAGATTACAATCAGGATAAACTGGTAGTTCCGGTATTGAAGGATGTATCTTTACAGGTAGAAGAAGGAGAATATGTTGCTATCATGGGACCGTCCGGTTCCGGGAAGACAACATTGATGAATATTATCGGGTGTCTGGACAGACCGACTTCCGGAACCTATGAACTGGCAGGAAAGGATGTCTTAAACTTAAAAGACCGTGAGATGTCTGCTGCCCGACTGAACAGTATTGGATTTGTATTTCAGAGTTTTCAGCTGATGCCAAGGGAAAGTGCACTGGATAACGTATCACTTCCACTGAGCTATGCCGGTGTAAAGAAGAAAGAACGGAAAGAAAGAGCACAGAAGGCATTGGAGCGTGTAGGATTAGGAGACCGTTCCGGGTTCCGTCCGACACAGCTTTCCGGTGGACAGAAGCAGAGAGTAGCAATTGCCCGTGCCATGGTAAATAATCCGAAGATTTTACTGGCAGACGAGCCGACCGGAGCATTGGACCAGAAATCCGGTAAACAGATTATGGAATTGTTCCAGAGCCTGAATGATGAGGGCGTTACCATTGTCATGATTACCCACGATATTAACATTGCAAAACAGGCAAAGAGAATCCTCCATATAGTAGACGGAGAAATATTTACAGACGATGAGGAGGGCAAGGCATGAAAAAGAAAGTTGTAATTGCAATTCTAATCGTAGTTTTAGCCGGAGGTGGAATCACCGGAGGAGTAGTAGGATACCGGGCATACCAGAATAGTAAGCTGGTAGCAGAGGTACAGTCAGTATCCATGTTAAATACTGGTTCCTGGGGTGACAGCATGGAAAGTGACGGAACCGTGACCAATGGACAGCAGCAGGATGTTTATGTCAGCACAGAGCAGACCATTCAGAAAGTGTTTGTAACAGAAGGACAGGAAGTATCCGAAGGTGACCCGCTGTTACAATATGATATGACCAATATTGACCTGGCAATTGAGATGAAGAAATTAGACATCCAGACAATCGAAAATAATAGTGCTGTAGCACAGAAGGAATTGGAAAAGCTTAAAAATACCAAGCCAATCAGCAATGCCACAACAAGTACACCGTCTGTAGACAGTGTGACGCCATCAGCACCGGAAACACCATCTACGGATACTTCTGTAACCACACCGGATACGGTAGAAGAGAAGAACGGAGATGCCTATAATTATATTTCAACAACGGCGCAGCCATATACCGGAGATGGAAGCCAGGAGAATCCATACCGCTTCTTATGTACAAAGGAAGCATATGTCTATGGAAGCTATCTGAATACATTGAAAAGTGAGGGGAAGGTTGCGGTATTTGAAATTCATGACGGAAATACCGTAGCCGGAACCTTAATCAGTGCATGGACAAAAGTCGGTGCAGCTTTAGAGGAAGCAGACCCGGATGCAAAATGGTATGTTATTGATGGAAGTAAAGTAATTAATGAGCCGGATGTCCCGGATACCCCGGTTGAACCGGTTGTACCGGATACACCATCTGTACCGGATGATAACCAGCAGAGCGGATATACGGCAGATGAACTGGCAAAAGAGATTGCGGATAAAGAAAAAGAACTGACTAAGCTTGATCTGGATAAAAGAAAAGCGGAGCTTGCGTTGAAACAGATGGAAAGCCAGTCAGAAGATGGAATGGTTTATGCTGAGTTTAATGGTACCGTAAAGAAAGCAGGAGATCCGGATAATCTTCCAAATGATGGAAGTGCATTTTTGACACTTTCCGGTTCAGATGGTCTATATGTAAAAGGAACTCTAAATGAGCTTGCATTGGAACAGGTGAAAGTCGGACAGAGTGTTACAGCAACCTCCTGGAGCACCGGAATGGTATTTGATGCAACAATAACAGAGATTAATGATTACCCGGAGGATTCCAATGGCTATTATTATGGCAATGGCAATCCGAATGCATCCTATTATGGCTATACCGCATATATTGAAGACAGTACTGGACTTAGCAATGGAGACAACTTAAGTCTTTCCATTAATCTTGGTGGAGATGAAGATTCTTCCGATAAGATTTATCTGGATAAAGCATATGTGCGTAAGGAAGATGGTAAGAGCTATGTCATGAAGGATGATGGAACTGGTCATCTTGTAAAACAGTATGTGAAGACAGGAAAGACCATATACGGATATGCAGTAGAAATTAAATCCGGAGTTACAATGGATGATTATCTTGCTTTTCCATATGGTAAGACAGCAAAAGAAGGAGTCAAAACCAATAAGGATGAAGATTCCGGAACTGTAATGTATTAGTAGGAGGGACGAACATGTTAGAGAATTTAAGATTATCTTTTCAGGGTATCTGGTCACACAAGATGCGTTCCTTCTTAACTATGCTGGGTATTATTATTGGTATTGCAGCGATTATTGCAATTGTATCTACGATTAAAGGAACGAATGAACAGATTGAGCAGAACCTGATTGGCGCAGGTGATAACAATGTTACAGTGCAGTTGTATCAGGGAGATTATTCCATGGATTTTTCCTATGGAAGTGTACCGGGTGGAATTCCGGTAATTACAAATGAAGCACTGGAGCAGATTAAAGATCTGGATGAAGTAGAGGATGCATCTTTATTCCTTTCCAGACAGGATTATGATGGAGCATACTATAAAAATACTTCTCTTTCCGGCGGTTATATTATGGGAGTAGATAATGGCTACTTTAATACTGCGGGAATGATTATGAAGAGCGGACGCTGCTTTACCGAAGAGGACTACAGTGATTTTGCAAAGGTTGCAATCTTAGATGAAGATTCTGCAGAAGCATTATTTCAGGGTGAGAATCCAATTGGAAAGACCATTGAGATTAAGCAGCAGCCATATATTGTTGTAGGAATTGTAACCAAGAGCGAGCAGTTCGAGCCGGTTATCAATTCCATTGATGATTATTATACTTATTCCCAGGACAGCAGTGGTAAGATTTATGTACCATCTGTAACCTGGCCGATTATCTATCGTTATGACGAACCACAGCAGGTTCTCATTAAAGCAAAGAGCACCAGCGATATGACCAATGCAGGAAAGAAGAGTGCCGATATTTTAAATGGCTATCTTGCAACATCGGATGATACCATTAAGTACAAATCCGAAGACTTACTGGAGCAGGCAAAACAAATTCAGCAGTTGAGCCAGTCCACCAATACCATGTTAATCTGGATTGCCGGAATTTCCCTTCTGGTTGGCGGTATCGGTGTAATGAATATCATGCTGGTATCCGTAACGGAGCGTACCAGTGAGATTGGTCTGAAGAAAGCAATCGGAGCAAGAAAGTCTGTTATCTTAGGACAGTTCTTAACCGAGGCAGCAGTACTTACCAGTTTAGGCGGATTGATTGGAGTTCTGGTGGGAATCATATTAGCTGAGATTATCTCGAAACTTAGTACCACACCGGTTGCCATCAGTGCACCGGCAGCCGTAGGCGGCGTGGGATTCTCCATGATTATCGGGATTATTTTCGGTCTTCTGCCATCCTATAAGGCAGCAAACTTAGACCCAATCGAGGCATTGCGTCACGAGTAAAAATAGAAAAATGTAGACCTATAGGACAAGATGTAAAAAAGAGAGGAAAATTCAGAAGATGAAATTTCCTCTCTTTTATGTTGTATTTTTATGGCGTAAATGAGCTGTTTTTATATCAGAAAGACCAAGAAAATAATCGGAAGAAACACTATAGTAATGGCAGAGCTTCAGAAGATGGCGGATAGGAAGCTCATTAGCACCACGCTCATAGCGGGCGTACATGGTCTGGGAAGTTCCGAGAACGTCGGCAATTTCCTGCTGGGTTTTGTCATGGTCTTCGCGTAAATTACGCATTCGCTGTATATAATCCATATAATCTCCAAATCTAAAAATAAATCCGGAATTTTTCAAAAATAAATTTATATAATTCTCAAAAAATCCAGAATATATCCTAAAAATAATATGTCTTGCAGAGGACTTTTTTAATTTATCATAATAAAGATGTTTACTATTGATTTTAGTAAATATATGTACTAAAATAGAGAGCAGTTCAAATGATAAAAGGAAGATAAACAGGAAAGGCGGACATTTATGAAAAACAGAAAGATTTCAACAGCAATAGCGGAAAAAGTTATGACAGGAGTATTAACGATACTTATGGCAATATCAGTTACAGCCTGTGGCAGCACGAAAGAGCAGGCAAATCCAGCTGCCACAGAAGTGACCGAAGCAGTTGTCACAACTGAGACAGAGAGCGAGACAGCAACGGAGGCAAAGGTAGAAAATGAGATTGTGACAGAGACCGAGGCTGTGACGGAGACGGCAACGGAGGAGCCGGTGCTGTTTCGGGTGAAGGTTACGAATTCAAATGGAGCATATTTAACAGACCAGCCAAGCAGTGAAGTATATAGTGAATACTTTTTGGTGGAAAATGGAACAGAGTTTGATGTATTAGAAGTTTTTGAAAATGATACAGAGGCGGCTACCTTTTATGGGGTTGATTGGAATGGACATAGAGAGTTTTTGTGGGATAGAGATGCAACAGTTATCGACTAACCATACATTCATCACATTTTTCAGCAACACAGTATTTTAGATATAAAGAACTGCAAAAATTTTTTTGAAGAAAAATCGCTTAGACCGTGAATGTGCCAAGGCACATTCTTTTTCCAGAAATGAACATGGATATAGTAAAAAGTAACAAAAATCCCTTCCGAATTTTGTTATGGGTTTTATGGTTTTACGATGGTTTACGATGGGTTTACGAATGGAAAACTTGATAACATAGTCAAATTATGATATGATGTGACTATAATATAGGCGGAGGTGTTTTTTTATGCATGCATTACAGGAAACAATACGACCATCTGCAGATTTAAGAAATCATTATAGTGAAATTTCAAAACAATGCAGAGAAGAAAATGAAGCGGTTATAATCACAGTAAACGGTCGTGGTGATACAGTCTCTCTTTCGTATGAGGAATATAAAAGAATGAAGTCAAGAATAGAACTTTTGGAAATTCTTACAGAAGCGGAAGATGATGTAAAGAATGGTAGAGTAGCACCGGTTCGTGAAACATTTGATGATTTAAGACAAATGCTTGGGGAGGAATAGAATTATTGAAATATGAAGTTGTTCGTACAGAAACGGCAGATGCGCAGATTAGAAAAATCGTATTGTATATAGCCGAAAATTTTGGTAATAAGGTTGCACTGGAAAAATTAGAAGAACTGGAACAGAATATTCTTGATTTGGCAGTTCATCCATTAAAGGGGGGAGAAACGCATTATCTGGTATTGAAAAGACAAGGGTATCGGGTGTTGATATTGGAAAAAAATCTGGTTTTCTATAAGATAAATGAAGAAAATAAAAGAGTTATAATCTATGCTGTTGTTGACCAACGCCAGGATTACTTAAATATAATCAGAGGATTGTAGAATCCCCTTGCGTAAATTCACTCCCCGCGCTATAATAGGGAACAGAGTAAAAACAGCGTTTGACGAAAGCTAAGATTGACGGAATAATTCAGAGAGCTGGCGGCTGGTGTGAGCCGGTATTAGGAAGCAATTGGTCCACTTTCGGAGGCTGGTGGTGAAAGCCACGGGTTCGTACCCCTTATGATACGCAATGAAGTGGTCGCAGGCAAAGAAGAGAAGACGTAAAAAGAGATGCGGCAAAATGGGTGGCAACGCGGAACGGTAGATAAGCCTTTCGTCCCATGTATGAAAATGCATGGGATGGAAGGCATTTTTTACGCGAGTAGCGAGAAAAATCGCATGCTTACGAATCAATCCTATAAAATTTTCAAAAAAAGCACATGATATCAAAGAAGGAGAACAAAGATGATTGATTTAAAATTCTTACGGGAAAATCCGGACATCGTAAAAGAGAACATTAAGAAGAAATTCCAGGATCACAAATTGCCATTGGTAGACGAGGTAATTGAGTTAGATGAGCAGGCAAGAAGTGCACAGCAGGAAGCAGATGCATTACGTGCAAACCGTAACAGTATTTCCAAGCAGATTGGTGCATTGATGGGACAGGGCAAGAAAGACGAAGCTATGGCATTAAAAGAGCAGGTAAGCAAAGATGCAGCCCGCCTTGCAGAGTTAGAAGAGCAGGAAAAAGATTTACAGGAAAAGATTACCAGGATTATGATGACAATTCCAAACATCATAGACCCATCCGTTCCGATTGGAAAAGATGATTCCTGTAACGTAGAAATTGAAAAATTTGGTGAGCCGGTTGTTCCGGATTTTGAAATCCCATATCATACCGATATCATGGATCGTTTCCATGGCATTGATTTGGACGCAGCAGGAAAAGTTGCGGGAAATGGATTCTACTATCTGATGGGAGATATTGCAAGAGTACATTCTGCAGTTATTTCTTATGCAAGAGATTTCATGATTGACCGTGGATTCACATACTGTGTACCACCATTTATGATTCGGAGCAATGTTGTAACCGGTGTTATGAGTTTTGATGAAATGGATGCCATGATGTATAAAATCGAAGGTGAGGATTTGTATCTGATTGGTACTTCTGAGCATTCCATGATTGGTAAATTCATTGATACCATCAATGATGAAGAAAAACTTCCATATACCCTGACCAGCTACTCTCCATGTTTCCGTAAAGAAAAAGGAGCACATGGTATTGAAGAACGTGGTGTATATCGTATCCACCAGTTTGAGAAGCAGGAAATGATTGTTGTATGTAAGCCGGAAGAGTCCAAAGAGTGGTATGACAAGCTCTGGAAGAATACCGTAGATTTGTTCCGCAGCTTAGATATTCCGGTACGTACCCTTGAGTGCTGTTCCGGAGACTTAGCAGACTTGAAAGTGAAATCCTGTGACGTAGAAGCATGGTCTCCACGTCAGAAGAAATACTTCGAAGTAGGAAGCTGCTCTAACTTAGGCGATGCACAGGCAAGAAGACTGAAAATCCGTGTTAAAGGCAAGGATGGAAATAAATATTTCGCACATACCTTAAATAATACTGTAGTTGCACCACCTCGTATGCTGATTGCGTTTTTAGAGAACAACCTCAATGCGGACGGAAGCGTAAATATTCCAAAGGCATTGCAGCCATATATGGGTGGAAAAGAAAAACTGATTCCACTGGATTAATTGAAAATAAGAATTTTTGAAACTGATTTTGAAAAAATAAGTTTCAAATAGTGAGAAAATCAAAAGAAACAGGAAACTGTGTTTTGTGTATAAAATTCACAAGACACAGTTTCTTTTTTGCGAAGAACTATTGTGAAAAGTGTGATAATTATTGATAAAAATAACCGGATATTGTATAATATATACAAATATTGTAATGAATCACGGCAAAAAACAACCTGTGAGGGGAGCAATACAGGTATCATACAAAGGAGGGGCACATGGCAGAACCAAGAGAATTGATTCTGAAACTTGGTCAGAAGATTACAGACCGAATCGGAGTAAAAGTTACGGAAAATGACCCGGAATACTGGGGCTTGGCAAGTGTAGTGACGGATGAGATGGCAGAAGTTGCACTGGCAATGAAAGTCAGAGTACCGGCTACCGCAGCAGAAGTAGCAAAGAAATGTAAGAAGAGCGTAGAGCGGACCGAAGAACTCTTAGAAGAAATGAGTGTCATCGGAGTCATTGAGTACAACTGGGAGAACGAAGACCATCACAAACAGTATGTACTTCCAATGTTCGTACCGGGATGCGCAGAATTTATGGTAATGAACAAAGAGCAGGTGGAAGAGCATACCGAAATCGCAGATTTCTTTGAGCAGATGGCAAGACTTCCACTGGAGAAAGTAACACCGATGGTTCCGCTGGGTGGAGCAGGAATCGGAATGCATGTTATTCCGGTAGAGAAAGCAATCCCGGCAAACCAGCAGTCGGCAAGCGTGGAGCATATTTCCCACTGGCTCAATAAATATGATAAATATTCCGTTGGCGCATGTTCCTGCAGACGGCAACAGCGAATCCGTGGGGAGGGAACCGGAGACTTAGAGGATGATTTATGTATTGGTGTCGGTGATATGGCAGATTACTGTGTAGAGACCGGAAAGGGCCGTTACATTGATTATGATGAAGTAATGGAGATTCTGCAGCGAGCAGAGGATAATGGCTATGTCCATCAGATTACCAACATTGATGGAGAAGATAAAATCTTTGCAATCTGTAACTGTGCAGTCGGTGTGTGTAATGCATTGCGTACATCCCAGCTTTTCAACACACCGAATATGTCACGCTCCGCATACCGTGCCAGCGTAGAGCCGGAGAAATGTGTAGCCTGCGGAAGATGTGTAGAGTACTGTCCGGCTGGTGCAGCAAAGCTCGGACAGAAATTATGCACCAAAGATGGCGGACATATTACCTATCCGCAGCAGGAGCTTCCGGATACCACCAAGTGGGGACCGGAAAAATGGAATCCAAATTACAGGGATGATAACCAGATTAACTGTTATGACACCGGTACCGCACCATGTAAGACAGCATGTCCGGCACATCTTCCGGTACAGGGATATATTAAAATGGCATCTCAGGGAAGATATCTGGATGCATTGAAGCTGATTAAGACGGAGAATCCGTTCCCGGCAGTATGTGGAGCAATCTGTAACCGCCGCTGCGAAGATGCATGTACCAGGGGAACCATTGACCAGGCAGTAGCTATTGATGAAATCAAGAAATTCATTGCGGAACAGGAGCTCCATGCAGAGAAGCGTTATATTCCACCAATGTTGAATTATTCTGGAAAGCCTTTTGAGGAGAAGGTAGCAGTAATCGGAGCAGGACCGGCAGGGATGTCAGCCGCATTCTATTTAAAGAAAATGGGTTATCCGGTTACTGTATTTGAAAAAGAAAAAAGACCGGGTGGTATGCTGATGAACGGTATTCCATCTTTCCGTCTGGAAAAAGATGTGATCAATGCAGAAATCGATGTGCTGCGCGAGATGGGGGTAGAATTCAAGTGCGGCGTAGAAGTTGGCGAGGACATTACCATAGCACAGCTGCGTGAACAGGGGTATAAAGCATTTTACATAGCAATTGGTGCACAGGGCGGACGTATGACCGGAGTACCGGGAGAAGACGCCGTAGGCGTAGAAACCGGAGTAGACTTCTTGCGTCGTGTCAATTTAAATGAAGAAGGCGTGAAATTATCCGGCAAGACCGTAGTAATCGGTGGAGGAAATGTAGCAGTAGACGTTGCAAGAACCGCACTTCGTACCGGATCTTCCGATGTATCCATGTTCTGTCTGGAATCAAGAGATATTATGCCGGCAGCCGATGATGAGGTGGCAGAGGCAGAAGAAGAGGGCATTGTGGTAAATAATTCCTGGGGACCAAAGGAAATCCTTACCGAGAATGGCAAAGTAACCGCAGTAGTATTCAAAAAATGTATCTCTGTACTGGATGAGAATCAACGGTTTTCACCAAAATATGACGAAGAAGAATTATTAACCGTTCCTTGTGACCAGGTATTATTATCCATTGGACAGTCCATTAAGTGGGGGGCTTTATTAGAAGGAACCAGAGTGGAATTTAATCCGAACGGAACCTTAAAGGCAGACCCGGTAACATACCAGACTGCAGAGCCGGATATTTTTACCGGAGGAGATAACTATACCGGACCAAGATTTGCTATTGATGCTATTGCAGCAGGAAAAGAAGGCTGTGTATCTATTCACCGTTTTGTCCATGAAGGACAGAGCCTTACTTTGGGACGTAATAGAAGACAGTTCATTGAGCTGGATAAAGACAATATTAAAGTTGAGACCTTTGACAATGCAAAACGTCAGGTGCCGGGACATAAGGCTGGAGATGCAAAGCATACCTTCCGTGATTTACGAAGCACCTTTACCGAGGAGCAGGTACAGAAGGAAGCAAACCGCTGCTTAGGCTGTGGTGCTACCGTAGTAGACCCGAATAAGTGTATCGGCTGTGGAATCTGTACAACGAAGTGCGAATTTGATGCCATCCACTTAAGCCGTGACCTGCCGGATGCAAGCCGCATGGTAAAATCAGAAGACAAGTTAAAGGCAATCTTCCCATATATGTTAAAGCGTGAGATTAAGATTAAATTCAAAGGCAGGAAGAAATAAAAAGCAGGATGTGAGTGTATGCATGAACTGGGAATTATCATTCATATTTCCAAAACATTAAAGGAAGTAGCAGAAGAAAATGAAGTGACGAAGATAGGTTCTGTTACTTTGGAAATTGGAGAAGTCAGCGGAATTGTCCCGGAATACCTTTTAGACTGCTGGGACTATTACCGGAAGAAATCGGACCTGTTATCGGAATCGGAATTGCGTATCGAGACGCTTCCGGCGGTAACCATGTGCGAGAATTGCAAAAAGACTTATCCGACTGTAAAATTCGGCAGACAATGTCCGTACTGTAAGAGTGATGACACCTATCTGCTGACGGGAAATGAATGCAGTATCAAAGAAATGGAGGCCTGCTGAGGCAGGCTTTCGGATAAAATATTTATCAAAGAAAGAAGGGGTTAAAATGTTGTTTCATGTTTATGGAGGAAATGGAATTTATCAGTGGATTGCCATGCTGGCAGTCTTAGCCGGACTTATTTTATTAAATGAGTTTGCAAGAAGAACCAAGTTTGGTGGACTTATGATGTTTGGAATTATTCCGCTGGCACTTACCGTTTACTTTGTTGTAATTGCAGTATGCGCAGGACAGGGCATAGAATGGGCAGTAAATAACCAGACACATCTTTATATGAATGGATGGTTCCATTATGCAAAACTGTATGCAGCACTTGCCGGATGTATCGGCTTTATGATGATTAAGTATGAATGGGGTATTGGAAAGAAACAGTGGTTCCGCGCATTCCCATTTGTAATCGTAGCAATTAATATTTTGATTGCAGTAGCCAGCGATTTCGAATCCGCAATCAACGGCTGGTATTCCTGGTGGTTATCTTCCGAAGATGTATGGCTTTATGGTGGCTGGCACAACGTAATGAACGGAATCGCAGGAATCTTAAATATCCTTTGCATGACAGGCTGGTGGAAAGTATATTCCTCCAAAGACAAGAAGGATATGATCTGGCCGGATATGATCTGGGTTTACATTGTAGTATATGATATCTGGAACTTCGCTTATACCTACAATTGTCTGCCAACCCACTCCTGGTTCTGTGGTGTAGCACTGCTTTTAGCACCTACTATTGCAGCATTAATCTGGAACAAGGGTGGCTGGATTATGAACCGTGCAAATACACTGGCAATCTGGTGTATGTTTGCCCAGATTTTTCCACTGTTTCAGGAGACTACTGCTGATGGAACAACCTATTATCCATGGGCAACCGTTTCCAGACAGTATGCAGACGGAACGGTAAATGGCATTGTAGCAGGAACTTCGAACAACGCAGATCCGACCGCAATGACCATCGTCAGCGCACTGGCACTGATTGTAAATGCCATTGCATTAGGATACATCATTTACAAATCGGTAAAGAACAAGAAGAATCCGTATACCAACGAAGTATTTACAGACTTCAAGTATTATAAAGATGCACTGGCAAGAGCAGATGTAAAATAAGATATAATTGAGGAACTGGAAATGAAAGTAATTGAAGTAAAAAGAAGTATATTTGAAAATAATGATAAGGATGCTGCCAGCTTAAGAGAACAGTTAAAGGGAGAGAAAACATTTCTCTTAAATCTGATGTCTTCACCGGGAAGTGGCAAGACTTCTACCCTGGTGCCAACGGTCAATGAGCTGTTAAAGGACTACCGGGTAGGAGTCATGGAAGCGGATATTGATTCCGATGTAGATGCATGGACGATTGCTGATAAGACAAAGGCAAAGGTTGTGCAGCTTCATACCGGCGGTATGTGCCATCTGGATGCTGACATGACCAGACAGGGCTTGAAGGAGCTTGGCACGGAGGATGTAGATATTGCTATCCTTGAAAATGTAGGAAACCTTGTCTGCCCGGCAGAGTTTGATACCGGAGCAGTGAAGAATGCAATGATTTTGTCCGTACCGGAAGGACACGACAAGCCATTGAAATATCCATTAATCTTTACTGTATGCGATGCACTTATTATCAATAAAATTGATGTGCTGCCATATTTTGACTTTGATATGGATAAGGTAAAGGAGTATGCATGGAAACGGAATCCGAATCTTAAGATATTCCCAATCTCCGCAAAGACCGGAGAGGGAATGGAAGCATGGTACTCCTGGCTGAAAGAAGAAGCAGATAAATGGATGAAATAAAGCATCCTTTTGGGTGAGAAAACAGCCGGAAACATCACAAAAAAACTAGCAAAAGAACAAAAAATAATTAATTGATTTAAAAATACCCTTGCAATAGGGATAAAAAAGTGCTATAGTCCTAGCTGTAGACGAAGATGTCAAAAACACGGAAACGTGTTTTTGGCATTTTTTTTTACTTTACAGGAAATTGCTTTCCTGTAAAGTAAAAAACGCTCCGCGAGGATGCACACTGCGGCGTATAAGGCAGATATCGCAAGTGACCGCCGCAGGCACGAGAATGTGCCAAGGCACATGCTTTGCTCCGTGCGCTACTCGCATAAAGAGTTTCTCAAGTGAAAAGAAGGAGGATTAGATATGAATACTGGAGATACAGCCTTTATGCTGATTGCAACAGCACTTGTGTTTTTTATGACACCGGGACTTGCATTTTTCTATGGAGGTCTTGTACGAAGAAAGAATGTATGTAACACGATGATGGCATGTGTGGCAATCATGGGATTGTCGGTAGTGCTTTGGACACTGTTTGGTTATTCCCTTGCATTTGGTGGCAATCACGGAGGTATCATCGGAGATTTCCGTTGGATAGCCTTGAATGGTGTAGGCTGGGAGACAGGACCTTATGCAGATACCATTCCACATCTTGTATTCTGTGCATTCCAGATGATGTTTGCCATGATTACACCGGCACTGATTACCGGTTCCTTAGTAGGAAGAATGAAGTTTAAGGCACTGTTTCTCTTTGTAACACTATGGTCCTTTGTTGTATATTATCCACTGGCACATATGGTCTGGGGAGAAGGCGGACTTTTAGCAGCGATTGGCTCTGTTGACTTCGCAGGAGGAGATGTGGTACATATCAGTTCCGGAATCAGTGCACTGGTTCTGGCAATCATACTTGGAAGAAGACGTGGCTATGAGCAGGTAACTTATCGTATTCATAATATCCCGTTTGTTGTATTGGGAGCATCCCTTTTATGGTTTGGCTGGTTTGGATTTAATGCAGGAAGTGCACTGGCAGCCGATGGACTGGCAGCCCATGCATTTATGACATCTGCAATTTCTGCAGCAGCAGCCTTATTATCCTGGATGTTTATTGATGTTGTAAAAGAAGGAAAGCCAACCCTGGTAGGCGCATCCACCGGACTTGTAGTAGGACTTGTGGCAATTACACCGGGTGCAGGATTTGTTCCAATCTGGTCAGCATTTATTATCGGAGCTTTGGTCAGCCCGATTTGTTACTTCGGAGTTGCACTTATTAAGAAAAAACTGAAAATTGATGATGCGCTGGATGCATTTGGATGCCATGGAATCGGCGGTATCTGGGGTGGAATTGCTACCGGAATTTTTGCACAGAAATCCATTAACAGTACTGCAAAATGGGATGGTCTGGTGTTTGGAGATTACCGTCTTTTCCTGGCACAGCTGGAAGGAATTTTAATTACCATTGTAATTGCAGTGGCTGGTACCCTGCTTTGTGTAGCAGTGGTAAGAATCTTTACTCCGCTTCGTGTGAGCTTAAAAGAAGAACAGCTTGGACTGGATGTAACACAGCATGGAGAAAATGCTTACCCAAGCTTCAACGGATTAGACCAGTAGGATAGAAAAGGAGATAATCAGATATGATGATTAAAATAGATGCAATTGTGCGGGAAGAAAAATTCGAAGATGTAAAAGCAGCATTAAATGCCATCGGAGTCAACGGTATTACGGTATCGCAGGTTATGGGCTGTGGTGTGCAGAGAGGATATAAGGAAATCGTCCGGGGCATGGAAGTGGCAGTGCAGATGCTTCCGAAAATCAAATTTGAAATCGTAGTATCTTCCGAAGAATGGGAACAAAAGACCATCGAAGCCATTCAGAAGGCAGCCTTTACCGGGGAGGTCGGCGATGGCAAAATTTTCAGCTATGAGATTCGCTCCGCTCAGAAAATCCGTACCGGAGAGACCGGCTATGACGCATTACAGAGCAACGATTAAAGGAAGGATAGATTAAAAAAGTAATACAAAATTGATTAAATTTAGACCTTGACATTAAATTTAAAAGGGAGTAAAAACAATAATTAAATAATTCATATGAGGAGGAATTTGAAAATGAATGGTTTAGTTATTGTATTAATAGCCATCGTATTGTTGGCTGCCGGTTATTTACTTTATGGACGCTGGCTGGCTAAGAAATGGGGAATCGACCCGAAAGCTGAAACCCCTGCAGTAAAATATGAAGACGGAGAGGACTTTGTTCCTTCATCCAGATTTACCGTATTCTCACATCAGTTCTCATCTATCGCTGGTGCAGGCCCTGTAACGGGACCAATCCTTGCCAGTGTGTTCGGATGGGTACCTGTATTCTTATGGATAGTAGTTGGTGGATTGTTCTTCGGAGCAGTACAGGACTTCGGTGCTCTGTACGCATCAGTTAAGAATGAGGGAAAATCCATGGGTATGATTATTGAAAAGTACATCGGTAAGATGGGAAGAAAACTTTTCATGTTATTCTGCTGGTTATTTACCCTTTTGGTAATCGCAGCATTTACAGATATGGTTGCCGGAACCTTCAATGCATATCCGGCAGGTGATGGTAATGCTGTATATGCTAACGGTGCAGCAGCAACCGTTTCCATGTTATTTATTGGTGTTGCAGTTATCCTTGGTATTATCTTAAAGAAAGCACCAAAGATGAACGAAATCGTAAAAGGTATCGTTGCAATTGCATTAATCGTAGTAATGTTTGCAGTAGGCATGAAACTTCCAATCTATACCAATAAGACCATGTGGATCTACATTATCATGATTTACTTATTCTTGGCATCGGTACTTCCAATGTGGCTTTTGATGCAGCCAAGAGATTATATGACAACCTTTATGCTTCTTGGTATGATTATTGGCGCAGTTGTTGGTGTAGTAGTTGCACATCCTGCAATGCAGTTAAATGCATTTAACGGATTCGTTTTAACCGGAGCAGACGGAAGCAAATCTTATCTGTTCCCGACCTTATTTGTAACCATTGCCTGCGGTGCTGTTTCCGGATTCCACAGTCTGGTATCTTCTGAGACATCATCTAAGACTATCCGCAATGAAAAAGATATGCCTATGGTTGGTTATGGTGCAATGGTAGTAGAGTCATTACTTGGAATTATCGTATTGGTCGTTGTTGGTGCAGTAGCTGTAAATGGTACAAAACCAGATGGAACACCATTTGCAATCTTCTCATCCGGTGTTGCAGGCTTCCTTGAGATGTTAGGGGTACCAAATGATGTGGCAACTGTATTTATGACCATGTGTGTATCTGCATTAGCACTTACTTCACTGGATTCTGTAGCACGTATCGGAAGAATGTCCTTTCAGGAATTATTCTATGAGGATACAACAGACCCTGCAAAAATGGGTGGTGTCCGCAGAGTATTAACCAATAAATATTTTGCAACAATCGTAACCTTATTCTTTGGATACTTATTAACACTGGGCGGATACAACAATGTATGGCCGCTGTTTGGTTCCGCAAACCAGTTGCTTGCAGCACTTGTTCTGATTGCACTGGCTGTATTCTTAAAGACTACCGGACGTACCGGCTGGACGCTGTATGTACCAATGGTAAGCATGCTGGCAGTAACCTTTACTGCACTGGTTCAGAAATTCATTGCACTGGTAACCAATGTAATGAATGGAACTGCAGTATTCTTAGTAGATGGTTTGCAGCTCGTTGTTGCAGTTCTTCTGATGGTATTAGGTGTTATGGTAGCAGCAAGCTGCTTTACCAAACTGTTAAAGACCAAAAAACAGGAAGAAGCATAAATTGAATAGAAATTAAATTGAAATTTTTAAATGGAAATTACATTTACTTCTTTTCAAATGGGGAAAAATAAGATACAATCTTGAGTTATGAGATAGTAAAGGAGCAAATGACGATGATTAAGGTAGTTAAATTTGGTGGAAGTTCACTTGCAAGTGCAACACAGTTTGCAAAAGTAGGCAGGATTATTACATCAGACCCGGAACGCCGCTATGTTGTACCAAGTGCACCGGGAAAACGAAATTCCAAAGATACCAAGGTAACAGATATGTTATATGCATGTTATGCTCTGGCGGAAAATGATGAGGATTTCGATAAGGAATTAAAAAAGATTGCAGAACGTTATGATTCCATTATTAACGGACTGAACTTAAAGCTTTCTCTGAAAGATGAGTTTGAAGTAATTGCGAAGAACTTTGCAGCCAAGGCAGGTCCTGATTATGCAGCTTCCAGAGGCGAATATTTAAATGGTATTGTAATGGCGAACTATTTAGGCTATGAATTTGTGGATGCAGCAGAAGTAATTTTCTTTGATAAAGATGGTAACTTTGATGCAGACAAGACAGATAAAGTGTTGAGCAAACGTCTTTCCAAGGTTGAACGTGCTGTAGTTCCTGGATTTTATGGTTCCATGCCGGACGGAAGTGTTAAGACCTTCTCCAGAGGCGGCTCTGACATTACAGGATCTATTGTTGCAAAGGCTGTTCATGCTACAGCATATGAGAACTGGACGGATGTTTCCGGTTTCCTGATTGCAGACCCAAGAATTATTGACAATCCGGAACCAATTAAAGTAATTACATACCGTGAGTTAAGAGAGCTTTCCTACATGGGAGCAAGCGTATTACATGAAGATGCAGTATTCCCGGTTCGTAAAGCCGGTATTCCAATCAACATCCGTAATACCAATGCACCGGAAGATGAGGGAACATGGATTGTGGAAACAACCTGTCACCAGTCCAAATATACCATTACCGGTATTGCCGGAAAGAAAGGCTTCGTATCTGTAAATATTGATAAAGATATGATGAATTCAGAAGTTGGTTTTGGACGTAAAGTGCTTTCTGCATTTGAAGAAAACGGTATTAATTTTGAACATATGCCATCTGGTATTGATACCATGACCGTATTTGTACATCAGCCGGAATTCGAAGGCAAAGAACAGGCAGTAGTATCTGCAATTCACCGCCTTGCAAAGCCGGACAGTGTAGAATTAGAGTCTAACATTGCCCTGATTGCAGTTGTAGGACGCGGTATGCGTTCCACCAGAGGAACATCCGGAAGAATCTTCTCAGCACTGGCACATGCAAATGTCAATGTTAAGATGATTGACCAGGGGTCATCTGAGTTAAATATTATCATCGGAGTAAGTAATTCTGATTTTGAAAATGCCATCAAGGCAATTTACGATATTTTCGTAACAACACAGTTATAAGAAAACTGAAGAAAATATATAAAGAAGATGTAGAAAGAGAGACCTGTTATTTTGCCGGGTGTTCGTAAAACAGTTAAATGAACAATTTAACTATTTACGGCATCTGTCAGACAGGGTTGGCTAAACGAAAGAAAGCTATACTTGGTTTGATAATCAGGTATGGCTTTCTTTTTAGGATGCACAGAGAATATCTGAGAGAACACAATCCCATCCGTTTTGATGACCTTTGCCTGAGTGGAGAGCTATGGACATATCTGGCTGATTTGAATGAACATCTTTTGGGAACATCTTTTGGAAGAAAAATGGTTGAATTTCTGAAAAAAATATAATACTATATTAATAATAGTAGGAAAAGACTGTTGTTGTACCGTACCTAAGAGGAATTGACACAATTATCAAATCCTGCAAGTAATCGAAACTCTTCTGTTGTACCGTACCTAAGAGGAATTGACGTATGTCAAATACCCAAAGTGAAAAACAAAGGTGATTTACCTAAATACGAGAGTTGTATCGCGTATCTAAAGTAGTAATGAAAGGCTTAAAATATTTATAAAAGCATGTTTAAGAGATTGCATTTTTGGGACTTTTGTTTATGAGTAAGCAACGAGTTAAATAGAGAGCATTCGTTTAGTTACAGGAGTATAATTGTGGAAGTTAGGATTGAAAATGTTCTGTCTGATGAAAATCTGGCATTGGCAAGGGAATCTTTACAGGGAAAGCGAGATAGCTGTGGACTTGATGGAATCAAAATATCAATGTTTGATGATTATTGGAAAGTAAATGGGGATAAGATAAAGCAGGAAATTTACGTCGGGAAATATGTTCCCGGCGTTGTTAAGTTGCACGAAATTGTTAATGCGAAACAAAAAAGACGTAGTATTTCATTGATGAATACGGTGGATCGTTTTATATATCGGGCTCTTATGCAGGAGATGAGTCGTTTTTGGGAACCGCTGTTTTCTGAGTATGCATATGCATATCGGGATTATAAAGGAACTCAACAAGCAGTAGAGCAGGCGGCAACATATATCGAACAGGGCTACAAGTGGAGTGCAGAGATTGATATTGAAAGTTACTTTGATAATATTGACCAGGGAAAACTTTTATTGAAAGTACAAGAATATATTCAGGATCTACGAGTGTTTGATTTGTTAATAGGATATTGCCGTTGTACGATTATGGATGATCATATCTTTTATCAAAAAGAAAAAGGGATTCTTCAGGGTGGATCTCTTAGTCCATTACTCAGCAATATTTATCTGAATGGTTTAGATCATTACATGGAAAAGCAGGAATATAAGTTCTGCAGATTTGGGGATAATATTAATATTTATTGTAAATCTTATGAGGATGCTTTTAAACAGTATCAGGATGTTAAGACATATTTGGAAGAGAAGGAAGGTCTATCGTTAAATATTGGAAAAAGCGGTGTATTTAAAGCTTTGAATCGGAAATATCTGGGATATCGATTCAGTGAAAAAAACGGTAAAGTTTTTGTGAAGAAAGAGAAAAAAGCTTATCGAACAGTATATAGAGATTGGTATACTACTGGTATTACACGGATAGACCATAACTATCATTTGATTAATGAAGGAATATTGACTAAACATGATTTTACAATTCTTTTTGAAGGAGATGAAGGAAAAAAATATATTCCAGTAGAAACAGCAGAATCGCTATATGTATATTCTAATGTTATATTTAGTGGGGGATTTTTTGAGTTTGTGAATGAGCATGGATTAAATGTGAATATTATTGATCGTTATGGAGAAAAAGTTAGAGCATTTGTTCCCCAAAATAATCGTCGAAATATTAAGACGGAGATTAAACAGATAAAGTTGTATGAAGATGAAAGAGCCAGGTTCGATCTTGCCAGAAAGTTAGAAATTGCTAGCATATCAAATCTGCGGGCAAATTTAAGATACTATGAACGACGCAAGCCAGATGAAGTGCTTCAAGATACTATTGCCTATATTACTGGACTTATTCAGAAACTTAATGAAGCAAAAGATATAACCGGACTTATGACACTAGAAGCACGTGCAAGGCAAAAATATTATCAATGTTTTAATGTCATTATGGCAGAATCGGGTTTTACTATTAAAAAGAGAACCAAGAGACCACCAGAGGATCCGTTAAATGCTATGATTAGCTTTGGAAATACACTTTTATATCAACGGTTTGCGAATGAGATTAATCGAACCTCTTTGGATATCCGTATTGGAATAGTACATGCAGCGAATAGGAGACCGGAAAGTTTAAATCTGGATCTTGCGGATTTATTCAAGCCGATAATAGTAGATAGAACTATTTTTACGCTTGTGAATCGCAGAATGCTGAATGCTCATGATTTTGTTGAAGTTGAGAATAATGGTGTGTATTTAAGCAAAAATGGAAAGAAACAGTTTTTGCAGGAGTTTGAAAGAAAGATTTATCAGAAAATTAAATATAACGGTGTGGAACATACTTATGATTTTATAATGAAAAATGAGGTACAGAAACTGAAAAAATTTATTGAACAGAGAGAGACTTATAAGCCTTATAAATATACATAGGGGAAAATGAAATGTTTACAATTGTTGTATATGACATTAATGTGAAAAGAACTGCCAGAGTTATGAGAATATGCAAAAAATATCTGGAACATGTGCAAAAATCTGTGTTTGAAGGAAGCATTACAGAGGCAAAGCTGAATAAGCTAAAAAAGGAACTGTTTCGAGCGATTGTTAAGGACGAAGACAGTATTATAATCTATAAGTTTGAAACATTGAAATACTCTAGTAAGGAAGTTATAGGGTTATACAAGGAAAAGAACAATTACTTTTAAGAAAATTGGAAGAAGTATTTTGAAGTTTTGATAATAGACATAATGTAACTGTTTGAATAAGGCACATTAATATGAATGAAAAAAGTCCGTCGACCTTTAAAACCAGTAAATATAAGGACTTGCTGGTGCTGAAGAGGAAAGAAAAATGCAGATTAGAACAGAAAAACGCTGAAATCTTACAAAAAAGACTGTCGACCGAGAATGAGAACTGTTTTAATCTGGTAAAAAGACTGGAAACACTGAATTATATGGAAACAATAAGTGTCAGGCAGAAAAATAGGTCGACGGACTTTTTGGAAGAAAAATGGTTGAATTTCTGAAAAAAATATAATACTATATTAATAATAGTAGGAAAAGACTGTGGTTGTACCGTACCTAAGAGGAATTGACACTATTTTTTATACATATTTTTCTCCTTTTTATGCAGTTGTACCGTACCTAAGAGGAATTGACACTTTCATATATTATACTTCAGTTACTATATCGTCATAGTATATTTCACGTTGTACCGTACCTAAGAGGAATTGACACTTGCAACACCTGACGCTTTAGCAAACTCATCACCTCTAAGTGTTGTACCGTACCTAAGAGAAATTGATATGGGGTAGGACAATCATAGTTAATCATATAAGTAAGAAATATTTGAAAAAATGTTAAGAAGTCATTTTCTTACCCATATGTATAAGTGCAGCAGTAAAAAAGAATGCGGCATAGGACTTAAACTATATCTGTAAAGTGAAGTTTGAGACTTTTGCATATTGGAGGTTAGAAGAAATGAAGAAAAAACAGAATGTAGATAAAATGAAAATATATAATGCGAGTCGTGGAATAGAACGAAAATGGGTATTGGAAAAAGGAAATGTATGGACTCGACCTACTATGAGTATGGAATTAAAATCTAAATATCATAGAGAACGCAGTAAGAAAGAATTTAGAAAAAGACTGGAAGAATACAAGGATTAAAAAACTGCTTCAACAACACCTGTTAAAAGTGACATTGAAGCAGTAGTCGTAAATCAGGAAGACTGTTTATTTGGGTTTAGTGCATCAACCCATTTCATGTAATACTTTAGTGAGAGAATGATGGCCTCTGGTTGATATCTAAGTTGGTCAGATGCATGATTCATTTTGTTTCTTACATCTTTCAGCGTTTTATGTAAAACGAGTAGTTGAAATAAAAGTTTTTGATTAGTTTTCTCAGAGATAATCACAGCATCAGGTAGATTGATTCGGGTTTTGCCTGGGTCTGGAATTTGCAGCTTTTTTCTGGCACGATTAATGCAGGCAGGTATTTGTGTGTCAATTGAGTGAAAGTTAATTTGTGAAAGATAATCAGTAAAGTCATCATATTTTTCATTGGTCATATTGTTAAAATCTTTATATCCCAGGAAAGGTTTGAACTTAAAAGAGTTATCACTATTTCGGATAATTTCACCATTTTTGTTATATTCCTCGGTTCGAAAATGATATACAAAACCATTAAAAAAATCGTTGATATCTACACGCTCTTTTCTTTTGACGGTTTTTTGTGATTTGGTAGTATACTCAACCGTATATTTACCAGGATTTTGGGCATCATGTTTTATCGTATATGAAGTTCTGTTTCCGGTCCATGGAGAAGTATTTAATTCCAGAATCTTCCATTCCTCAAATAATAACTTTGATATTCGGGATTCGATTAACGTGAGTGCCTGCTGATAAAATTTTTTCTTAATACACCAGTTAATTTCGTCAACTACCGAATATTTGGATAATACCAGATTTTGATAATCTCTTTTGATATCATCTATGTAAATACTTAAATAAGGATCAGCATTTTTGTCAGCATGCTGCTGAAAATACTCCTGAAGACTTGTAAGACCTCGTTCAAATTCAGGAACGCAGCACCATTGAATACCGTTAGCTACTGTAGTGATTTTTGAGACAATGTCATTTTGAAAATGGTATTTAGATTTCTCTTTGTAATATTCTGTTAATGTGTCTGCCCTTCCGCAGGTAATAAATTCATTGATACCCGAAACAAAATCGAATATTTTCATCTGTTCTGTCTCTGAAATGATTGGTTTAACTGTATTTTTATCTGTAAATGCAACAGAGTAGGCTTCTCTGACAGGAACCCCTTCAATTTTTAAAAGAGTAATAGTAGCTTCCAGAATCCGCTGGATACCTCGGAGTCCGCCATGTGTGTCCAGATACAGATGTGGATTTTTGATATTTCGAATTGTTTTAACAACTTTTTGAATTCCCTCATATGGAGAGTCTATGGATATATTGATGGGGGTAAATAATTCATTGTCCTTCAAAAAAGGATTCATATAGTTGCGTACCTGATCCTGAAAATATTCTGCTGGAGAAATATCTTTGAGTTCTCCTTCCGGGGTCTGGATGGAGGCAATTTTCTGTGTAGTGTCATCTGTGCAGAGCATAATAATCTTATCAAGATTTTCACCATTTTGAGCCAGAAGTTCGTCCAGCATCTTGGGAATTGGATCCAGTTGATAACGTCCGGTAACTTCACCCTTGCATCCATAAAAATCATATGAAAATGTAGACTTTCTGATTACCTTTTGAAAGGTACTTAAAGCAAGCAGGAGAACATTTGTATGGGCAGGCCTGTTGTCGAAACAATGTGTCTGTTTGTGTGTTTCGGCTTCATTTTCGTTGTATATGTCATTGTCTGTTTTTTCTGTCTGTTCGGTTATTTTTGCCTGTTTACGTGACTGTACGATTTTTGAATATGGGACAAATGTAGAATCGATAGCTAAATCTTTTTTATAAGCAGCGGCACCATCTGTTTCCTCCATCTGTAATTCGATTCGTCGGATCAGATCTTCAACAAAAGAACTGTCTTTAAAATCGGCGGTTTTATAGATAGAATCAATATAATAAGCGATTTCATCCCGAAAGTCACTGGTAATGTTGTATTTTCTGGAGCTAAGAGCATTGAGAAACTGAGTAGTGATTTCTTTGGATCCACTCTCTCCCAGGAGAATATGGCGTGGTAAAATCCGGTAAAAGAAATGTTCATCCTTTTTGAAACGGGTCTCGACTATTTCGGAAGATGCGCATACAATTTTGATGATTTCCGGATGCTTTTCAAATTCGGAAATCAGGTGATCCGGATTTCCATGTGAAAGACAGGTTCTGAGAAGAAAAATATCACCAGAACGATTGACACATTGGCCAAGTGATTTTTTGGAAAAATCTTCTTCGTTAATCCATACCAAACGGTATTTTCCGGAAAATTGTGGAGCCATGAGTGCTTTGTCCAGAATTTCCAGAAAAAGTTCCTTTACTTTTTCATTGTCGTATTGTAAAAGAAGACCATAGGGAACAGATGCACGGGAGGTATTCGTCTGATTTTTTAAAAAATGGAAAAAACCAGAGAGAACATTTAAATCATGATCAGAAATATTTAACTGGTTATTGAAGTCAGAAATCAGATTTTGAACAAACATAATATTTTCTACCTTTCATAGGAATTCTGCGGATATCCCGTGAGATAAATTTTTACAGACGAAAATCTCGTGAGCAGGTTAAATAAATTATAACAAAAACTATTTTTTTTTACAAGAAGGGTAGAAAATAAGCAGATTTTTTATAAATTATGCAGTTACAGCCCGGGAAAACAGGAGTATAATTAAATTATAACAGGAAAGGGAATAAGATAACAATGGGAGGATTTGTTAATTGCTCAAATCATCCATCAGGAGGATGGTTAAAGGAACAGAAAGATGCAGCCGAAAAGTATGGAACAATTATAGACATTCCATTTCCGGCAGTTAAGTGTAATCTGACAGATCAGCAGATGGAGAATCTGGCTGAGCAGATGACAGCAAAAATAATGGAAATACAGCCTGAAGCGGTTATGTGTATGGGCGAATTTGTACTTTGCTTCAGAATCGTGCAGAAATTAAAGGCAAAGGGAATTCGGGTACTGGCCAGTTGTTCGGAACGAAAGGCAGTAGAACATCTGGAGGAAGATGGAACGATTCGGAAAGAGTCAATATTTACTTTCAACGGTTTTCGGGAATATTAAAAGAGGAAATTAAATGAGAGAAGAATTGTATGATCAGCAGGTTCTGGCTATGTATGATGTCAGGGGAATACAGAATTATATTTTTAAAAGTAATGCGGCAAAAGAGATCATTGGTGCATCTTTGTTGGTGGAGGCCATTATTACAGATGGATTAAGTGCGTACATAAAAAATAATGCAAAGAATCAGGAACACTATTTAACAGATTGGAAGAATGATGATCCAAAGGTGTTTCTGGAAAATCCGGAGATAGAAATGCAGGTTATGTTTGTTGGCGGAGGAAATGCATATGTTCTTTTTCGAAGAGGGGAAGAATGCCGAAACGTGAACAGATTTTTGGCGAAATATGTTCTTGAAAGAACGTATTCTCTGAATCTTGCTGTTGCAGTTGTAAAAAAGACGAATGCATATGACCATGATTATGCAGAAATTAATGAGGAAATGCGTCGGATTAAGGCATTCATGCCATCAACCCAGCCGACAGGGGCACTTCCATTTATGGAAGCTGATTCAATTACAGGATATCCGCTGACAAGATTTGAAGAAAAGACAAAAACTTATTACTGTACAGAAGCTTATCTTAAAAGAAAACGTTTTCCGCAAAATGAGAAAGAGAAGATCTTTGATAATATGGTGACTGAAAAAGGAGATAACAGTACTCTGGCAGTGTGTCATATTGATGGAAACAGTATGGGCATCCGTATCAAGAATGAGATGCAGAATGTAACAGCTTATGAAGAGGCAATTCCCAAAATGCGTAGTCTTTCCCAGGAGATATCAGCAGTTTTTGGAAATACTTTTATTAATATGACAAAATATATGGATGAATTGACACCAAAGGTAAAAGAAAACATAAAAACCAGATTGTATCGTAAAATTGTGGTAGCAGGAGATGATATTACTTTTGTGTGCAATGCCAAACTGGCTATACCGGCAGTAAGATATTTTCTGGAGCATTTAGGTGGTGAAGGAGAAGCTGATGTCATCTATAGTGCATGCGGTGGCATTGCATATTTTAACAGTCATTTTCCTTTCTCAGATGCATATCAGGTAGCAGAAGCCTGTTGTGACACTGCAAAGTCACGCGCAAAAAAGGAAGAAAACAGAGGTAAATCCGGATTTGTAGGAAATTTCTTTGACTATCAGATATGTACGAATATCCGTGCAGCAGATTTGGAAGAATATCGGGACAGGCATTATAGTTCGGATCAGGGTACTATTATAGCACGTCCATACTTTGTGCCAGGGGTGGAAGATGAAGAAGAATTTAAAAATAAAAATAGTAAATATAGCGTAGAAAAACTGATTTACTGGAGTAAATATTTTACTAGGCACATGCCAAGAAACAAGGCGAAGCATCTTAGAAATGTTATCCCGATGGGAACCAATGAGTTGGGAAAGGAGATATCTTTTCTGGAATCCAGAGGATATACAGAACTGACAGTTCATTCAGGGATGAAAGAAGCAGCTACACTGAACGATGATGAATACCGGATTTGGTATGATGCACTGGAAATTATGGATTTGTATGTGGAGGAGAGTTCACATGAAGATAACAATTAAACTATTAAGTGATTTGTGTACAGCTTCCGGTGAAACTCATAATAGTATGGTAGATACAGATATTGTCTACGATGAGTATGGGATACCATATATTCCAGCAAAAAGAATCAAAGGCTGTATTCGGGAGGCTGCCCTTGAAATGATGGAAATGGGGCTGATAGAGCAATTGCAGTATCTGAAAATCTTTGGAAAAGAGGGAAATCAGAGATCAGGCTTTTCATTATCCAATGCATATATCCAGGATTATGATAAGACAGTACAGGTACTTCGGGTTTTACGTTCTTCAAAAGCAAAAGGCCTTTCGTTACAGCAAAATGTATTGGATGAGTATACGGATATCAGGACACAGACTGCAATTGATCTGGAAACAGGTGTTGCAGATAAAAATTCTCTGAGAACCATCAGAGTAGCCAGAAAAGGGCTTATATTAGAGGCAGATTGCAGTATTACAAATCCGGAAAATTTTAAGGTTTTACAGCAGGCTGTTTCACTGGTGAAACATATGGGAGTATCCAGAAGCAGGGGACTTGGATTGGTGGATATGAGGTTAGATAAAATATCTTACAGTGAAAGACCTCATGTGAAAGTCAATAAAGCTCAATTAAGGGAATATAATAAACTTCGATATAAGATTTATCTGAAATCAGCGATGATCTGCAAGTCAGCACAGGGAAATCAGGCTGTGAGTGAGGATTATATTGCAGGCAGTAAAGTATTGGGTGTAATTGCGGAATTACTGGGATCTGAGAAATATCGGAAAGTAATGTCAGAAGGGGAGGAATTGATCGTTTCTAATGCATATATAACATATGGAGGCAAACGATGTATTCCTGGCCGCAGTTCTTTACAGAAGAAAAAGGATCAGTCATGGACGTGGGATGGAATGATGGATGTCTGGGATATGCTTTATGAGGAAAGCAGAAAAGAAACTGCAGGCATTCAGATGACACCAGCTAATATTGATTATATAAGTACGGATGGCAGAAAGGTGGATGTGGAGACGGAAATCAGCTATCATCATCAAAGACCGGAAAATAAGTCTGTCGGACGTGCAACGGGAAAGAATGATGGTTCCGGTTTTTATCAGCTTTGCAGTATTCGGGCGGGACAAACTTTTTCAGGATATATTTATGCGAATAAGCATCAGGCAGAAGTGATTCTGGATGCGCTGGAACGTGCCGGAGAGATTCGGATGGGATATGGAAGAAGCAGCGAGTTTGGTGCAGTAGATCTGGTTGTTGATGAGATTGTCGAAGACAAAGTAAATGATGTTACAAAAGCAGGACAATATGAATCGGATAAATATGTACATGATGCGGTGATTACGCTTGTATCAGATGCTATTCTTTATAATGAACGTGGGATACCGACGACAGAAATCAGTGAATTTGTAAAATATTTGTGTAAGGTGCTTCGAGTTAAAGATATAGAGCTGACAAATGGTGTAAGTCCATATCTGAAATTTGTTACAACGGGTGGTTTTAATGTAACCTGGGGAAAAAGAAAACCAATTCATCAGACCTTAGGAAAGGGAAGCACATTTATGATACATTCAGATATAGGAATGTGTATGGAAAATTTAAAAGATATTTTTGTGGGGGAGCGTGTATCTGAAGGCTATGGTGAAATATTGGCAGAGAAACAAGGTAATGTTAAAATTTTGGTCAGAAAACCAGAAAGCAGGGATAAATCAGCAAATGTAGCCCTAGATGATTCTGAGGAAATTATCCAGAAATTGTTACTGGCAGAGTTTGGTCGTCGTATGCAGGGGACTGTAAGAACATGTGTGAAGGAAAAATCCAAGTTTTATGAACAAAACAAAAATGGATTGAATGCTTCAATCGCAAAGCTTCGTGGTATCTATAGGGATGTACCTGATTATCAGGAAATGTTAAGTCAGGTAGAAGGCATTGAAAAAGATGATAAGAATAAATTATGTACAGAAATTGTCAGAAATGTAAATCCGGATCAGATTAAAAAGATGATAGAGCAGGAAATGTTGGAAGAGTATGGGATGAGAGTAGTCCTTCCGTGGTCAGATTCGCAGCTTTATAAACAGACATACCGCGCCTATATTACAGAATTAAAATATTTTGTGAAAAAGTTGGAAAATCATAGTAGAAAAGTTCAGGAGGGAGGAGAAGGAAATGGCAGAAAATTGTAAGGTTATCAAGCGTGAAGTTCTGTATGTGCAGGTTCAGTTGACTTCTCCGCTCAGCGTGTCCTCCGGGGATAATGAATGGACTGACAGTGATGTGCTCAGAGATGCGGACGGAAATCCATTTGTTATAGGAAGTTCTCTTGCAGGAGCCATGCGTGCGTATCTTGGAAAAAAGAAGGATGACAAAGAGTGCTTCATGGGATTTACAGGAAAAGATGCAGATGCAAATGACGATGGAAAAATGAGTTCTCTTTTTGTTTCAGATATGTGTTTTGATGGTAAATATATATCTGGCGTGCGGGATGGAGTAGAATTGAATGGCAGCAAAGTTGCTGTGGATGGCAGTAAGTTTGATATGGAAATCATTGAAGCTATGGCAACTGCACATTTCTATATGGAACTGACAATCAGAGAGCAGGATGATGAACAGCAGATACATAACGAGTTGAAACAAATTTTCCGGGGAATTGATGAAGGAGAAATTTGCCTGGGAGGTAAGAAAACAAGAGGATTTGGAAGATTTCGCTTGTTATCAGTAAAACATCAGACTTATGATAAGACCAATTTTCTGGAATATGCACAGTCCTATAAAAAGGATAGTTGGAAAATGAAACCAGATTGCCGGAATCAGTGGCTGGCTGATTCTGAAATACCATCTAAAATGGTTCACATTGATGTTCCTCTTAAAATGAGAGGGGGTATCAGTATTCGTCGTTATGCATCCCAAAAAGGGGAGCCGGATTTTGTACATATTACAGATCATGGTGTGCCGATTATTCCAGGCAGCAGTCTGGCAGGAGCTTTGCGGCACAGGATAGTAACGATACTGTGGGACATGAAAATGGCAGGAATAAAACTTCCGGAGAATATCAATAAGATGGTTGATATTGCATTTGGGTATGTTCATGGAGATAATGCCTGCGCATCCAATATTATTATTGGTGAGACAGAGATTAAAAATGCACGTCCACTGACAATGGTGAGAACAGGTGTCAGTCGATTTGAATCAGCTGTAAAACAAGGGACGCTGTATAAAGAAAAAACATATGTGGATGGAAATCTGAATATTCATATTATGGTTCGTAAATCTGAGCATCCGGCAGATGAAAAGTGGATTTTGGGATTGTTGCTTCTGGCAATTAAAGATTTACAGAATGGATTACTGGCAGTGGGTGGTCAAACGGCTATTGGCCGAGGAATTTTTGAAAAACAGGGACCAATTGTGATAGACGGAAAAGAAGGCATCGAAGATGCTGTGATTGGAGAATTGTTAAAAAATATGGTAGAGAAGGGAGAAGTGTGCTGATGAATTTATGTAATGCACCAGACAATGGATTCATGTATGCACTTTATACAGATAGAGTTATATATGAGACATACAGGAAAGAACAACTTCCTTCAGAAGATGAGCTGATGAAAAATCTGTTGGAACTGCATCTTTTTGATACGGAGAAGGAATATCGTTATATCAAAATGCGAGACTGTGAAGTGGAAACATGTGTGACAGATGAATTGATACCACATGATGATTCTTATATTGAATGTATCTACACAACTGGAACAAAAACAACGCCGGTGTATGGTCGGATTGAAGTCATAAATTATATTTGTTATGATGAAAATGATCTGATGAAAATTCCAGACTACAGGCTGAAAGAGGTGAAGGCATAGTGGCAGATATAAATCAGAAAAATTATTCCAATAGATTTGTGAATCCTTATAATTTTATCCATTTACCCGAAAAAAAGGCGATGGCATATAGAGAGACAGACAGACACACAGGTGTAATCCATTATACAATTACGACAGAAACGCCTCTGTTTGTTCCGAATTCAAGTTCGGAGACTGCTTTTAAGGAGTCAGAAGATACCTCAGATCACAAATCTTATGATTTTTTTTCTTATACAGAACTTGACGGAAAAAAACGGTATGAAGGGAAAGAAAATTATCATGTACCGGTTATACCTGGAAGCGAAATGAGAGGTGTAGTTCGTAATGTTTATGAGACATTAACGGATTCTTGCATGGGATTATTAAATGAAACGACATATCCGGTGAAAAGAAGTCCGTCCAGATTTGAACATGGTCTGATTTATAGAGATGCGGAACGAAACTATCATTTATATAAGGCAAGTTCACAGGCTGAAGGTACATCAGATAATCCCCAATATGAAATGCCACCGGCGGGTTATGAGAAAAAGCATAATGGCGATATGATTAAGGATGCTTATCTTTTAAAATGGGGTATGGGCGGTGCCAGTAAAAAGAAAAAGAAACATTATCATCTTTTATCACCTCAGAGTGAGATCAAAAGTGTTGTGCTTACTCATGATATGATTAAGAGTAAACTGTCAGCAGTAGTCTCTTCCTATCTGGAACAGCCAGAATTAAAAAAGAAAAGTAAAGAGAAAAATAAAATAGCTTATGAAGAATATCTGGAGGATTTAGAAAGATTTCTTGCAAGTGATTCAGAAGGATATTTTCCAGTAACATATTCTATGCTACGGCCGGGTGATCTAAATGTATATCTGGCACCGGCAAATTATTCAAAAGAAATATCCCGGTATAATCTTGGAACTTTGTCAGGTGAGTTTGCACCATGTAAATATAATGCTATAAAAGGCATTTATTGTCCTGCATGTGATTTGTTTGGACATGTAGGTGAGACAGGACAGGGATCAAAAATCAGATTTTCAGATCTGTATGTTAAGGGAAAAAAAGATGCTGTGGATTACTATGCATGTGACAAAATCACACTGGAGGCATTGGGAGAACCAAAACTTGGGAACCCAGATTTCTATCTGACAAAGCCTGCAGGGAATGCCACATTCTGGACGTATGATTATTATGTGTGTGGTAATCGATTAGAGGTTGCAATGGGGCAAATACGAGGCAGGAAATACTACTGGCATCATCAAAAAGTTAATATGTTTAAAGTTAAACCGGATCGACTCAATAAAACTATACGACCGGTAAGAGAAGGTATTACTTTTACCGGAGAATTGTATTTTGAGGGGATATCTGAAAAACAGTTGAAGCAGCTTGTTTGGATTATGAACAGTGGTACAGAAAAATTAGGTTTGAAACTTGGAGGTGCAAAACCGCTGGGATATGGTAGCATTTCCTGTATAGTAAATTCTGTTGAAGAAAGAACGATATCTATAGAGTCGAACCAATTGGTGTATAAACTGGAAAGTAAAGAATACAATGACGTAAATTATGAAAATGCAGAATTTAGTACAACTGTTAAGGAGGAATTTTATAAAATAGCAGGTTTGGAAAGTATTCCTGAAGATATAGAAATTACATATCCAAAGGAGATTGTACAAAAAAATCAGGTGATTGAAAAAGGATATCAGTGGTTTGTAGGAAATCATAAAAATCCTAAGATTGGTTTTCCTAAAAAAAGAGAAGATGCTTACATTGTTGCTGCATTGCCGGAGATTTTGGATAAAGATATTACCATGAAATATTCTGAGTCAGCATATAAAGATAGCAAATATAATAACAAAGACGGAAAAGGCATTAATATGCAGAAAGACAGTAATCAAAAGTGTAGGAATAATGATGAGAATTGAAGACCATCAGGAAAAAAACATTATTAGAAGGTTATTATAATTATGCAGTTAATGATTTATATTAATTTAGAAAGTCCCCTTATATTGCCTGTAAATTATAATCATATATTGCAGGCTGTTATCTATCAGGGGATTGGAAAAGCCTCAGATTTTGGGAATTTTATGCATGAGGAAGGGTATTACCTGGGACAGCGGCAGTACAAGATGTTTCAGTTTAGCCAGCTTTCTGGTAAATATTCTATAAAGAATAATCAAATTGTTTTCAGAAATCAGGTTTCTTTTGAAGTACGAAGTCTGGATCCGATTTTTCTGCGTTTACTGGGAGAAAGTTTCTGGAGATATGGAATTACATTTGGCAGTCATAAATATGGAGACATACAGATGGAATTGTATGATTATACGGTGGAGGATAATGAACTTTTAATACGAATGAAGTCTCCGATAACAGTATATTCTACAGAGGAAGAGACTGGTAGAACATACTATTTTGATCCGGAGGAGTCTTTATTCTATCAGAGTATAAATGGTAATTTCTTCAGAAAATATCAGGCGTATTATGGGCTTCCACCAATATCAGATATTCAAATGAATCTTTGTGATAATAAAGTTCCGAGGAAGGTTGTAACAAAGTATAAGGGGATTTATATTACAGGATGGCTTGGAACTTATAAAATAAGTGGGGAACGAAAGTATCTGGATTTTTTGTATCAGACAGGGCTTGGCGCAAAAAATTCACAGGGCTTTGGAATGTTTTCGATATTATAATGAGAGGTGTGTGTATTTGTGCTACAGCTGCGCTAGAAGCAGAATTGAAACATTTGAATGATATTGCAGTTCAGAACGGCTTAAATATGGATGACGATAGCTGCGAGGGGGGAGAAAAATGATATCTATAATTGAGGAAATTGAACTGATCAACGATATTATTGATTCGGCAATTTCTCATGGTGGGGATGCTGGTGGTGCATATTGTTCTGATTGGAATTCGCTGGAAGAGGCAATTGGTGAATGGTTGTTTGCTAAGGAAATAGATGATAAATACGTTGCATGTTCAGATGCTATTAGACCAATTAAAGAAATTGATATATTGGATTACTATGCGGATACAAAAAAATGGTATTGCGTCGTATCAGAGTATAGTTTAGATGAGGTTAGTGTAAAAGGGCTCGCAGTACCAGATTATAAAAAAGGTGTCAAACTTGAAATATATAGAGATAGATATGGCACTAATAGAAGAATTCGATCTGGTTTTAGACATAGTTGCTTTATTGAAATAGATATCCGAGCAGCAGTTGCAGCAGGAAAAAGCAGACCCTATCTTTGTGAAGAAAAGAAGTGTGGGCAGCATTTCTTCATTGATTACATACCCGTAAATTGCTTTACTGTCATGAAAAATGACTGAGTATACGGGATAATTTAGTCCAACTCAATGCCCTAGAGTGTATAGAAAGTAGGTGAACATATGGCCACTCATGAAGAACTTATGACATCTTTGAAATTTGACGAAAGTTTTCGAAATGCGCTTAGAAATTACTACAACTATGGTTTTAAAAAAATCAGAGATTATGATCCTCAAAAAGTTCCAACAATGAATAATGATTGGGAGAGACTGAATAATCTGTTATTTGGTTACTTGGAATGGTCAGAAGGCCGTGGAAAAGATGCAGTTAGGTTTGCAACACAAGATTCTGTATCAATGGAAGATAATCCTTTTCATAAATTGTATAAGTTTTGTAAATTCAATTATAGTGATCCAATAGCTTTTTTTAACATTGTTATCGGATTGTCCGATAAATTGCGAATAGCTGGAAGTGATGAGGAGCCTCTATATGAAAGGCTGGATATTAATCTTAAAGCAGAGGCTAAAAAAAGACCGTATTATCGATATATTAGATTCATAAAACATAATAAAAGCAAAAAAATCGAATTAAGAACAGCAGATACTGTTAATGTGCTTGTTGCAAAGCAAGATAAAGAGAAGAAGCATATGGCTATACCACAAACAGATATCAAATTGGTAGGAGCTGTTTTAGAAATTTGGGAAAATACTAGAAATGGTATTAAAGTGAGCGAATCACTTCAGAGCTTCGAGGATAAACTGTATGCCTCCATTTTGGACACAATGGATATCGAACTATTGAATGATGTTATTAAAAAAGTGTGTGGTGGATATATTGATTTTGTGGCTAAAAACACTAAGCACAATATTGAGATAGAAAAGCAAGGAATACTTTATTAAAAACAGGATCCTTAGAGAATCAAGGGGTACTACAAGACCGACTGGTGTAAGCATTCAATCGGATAAAGGGATTATATCATTTGGAGCAAGAGTTTCTGATCCGAAAGAAATGAGACCGTGGATACGTTCACTTTATTCGAGGTTACTAAGGGTTGAAGGTGTTGAAACGGATACTTTTTCGGTTTTAGAAGATGTCGAAAAATACATCAATGGAATAGATGATTTCAAAGAAGAGAAACAATCTGAACCGATGAGATGGGTTGATAATGCTGCAACATTGGGACGTATTCCAAACGGAGAGAAAGTTCGTATTCATGAGTTACTCTTTAATGAGGTTTTTGGAGTTTATTTTTACATAATTGCAGAGATTATTCTAATATGTTGTTCGGTAGAGAATAGAACCTCAATGCCAAAGAGACAAATAGATGAAATAGTTAAAAAAGTCGAAAACTGGTACAAAAACAAAGGTGGCAGCAAAACATACAGACTATCAATGAAAGAGGTATATGCGCTCCTAAACACGAATGCATTCGGTAGAAATTTTGAAGTGCACGGGGAAAAGAGAACTAGATTCCAATATGAATGTAATTCTGAAGTTGAATTTTATAAAGATGTATTACCGCTTACGGTTTTAGAAGTACGATGGCTTAAATCAATTATTAGGGATCCTAATATACATTGTTTCTTTAATTCGAAACAAATTGAGTTTATCAATGCGTTTTTAGAGGAGGCTTATCCGGATGTAAAATCGTTGCCTTCAGAGTATTTAATATTCTATGACCGGTATATAGTCGATCAACCTGAAAAAGACCGAGAAAGATTATATTTATATATGTTGGTTGAAGCGATTAGAAATGAAAAGCTGGTATGTGTTACGTACAAAACTAATAGTGGAAATCTTAAAAGCAAAATATATAAACCAATAGTAGTTGAGTATTCCAAAAGAAATAACAGATTTCAGGCGCAGTTGCAGGCATGTGACAATAATAGGTATGATTCTGTTAACTTGTCTCAAATTCATTACATTGAAATAAAAGAAGAGTTTGATTATGCTCAAACGTTGAAGGACTATGAAACTCATCGAAAAAATAAAGAACATCCAGTAGTTATTCAGTTTTATGATGTTCGAAATATGGCGGATAGAATATTAACGGAGTTTTCTCCATGGAGAAAATTTTGTAGTTATGATCCTGAAAAAAATATGTATACACTAACGCTGTACTACAATGAGGATGAAGAACTTGACTTAGTGGTGCGTTTAATGGGTTATGGTGGCAACATTCATTTTGTTGATAAGGATCACAGAATTGCTCGTGAAATATTGCATCGCTATACAATGCAGAGAGATATGCTACTGGAGAAACAGAAAAATGTAGAACGAGGAAATGAATAATGATATTAATAGAGTTTGAAGAATCATTATATGATCCTATAAGTTATTGGAAAGGGAAAAATGATAAAGAAGTCGAAATGCTGTTGGGTGAGTCTGTAGCAAAGATGTTTTCGTATAATCAGCGTAACCCTCACCACTGTTATGATTTATTTACACACACCCTGCATACAGTTGCAGGGATTAAGAAAACTGCACCCGCATTACTGCGGGTAGCAGCTTTCTTTCATGACATCGGGAAACCATCTGTTGCTATGGAAAAGCAAGGCAGATTAGTTTTCTATGGTCATGCTCAAAAATCAGCTGAAATTGCCTCGCCTATTTTAAAAGAAATAGGGTACTCCGATGCTGAATTAAAGGAAATATGCTTTTATATTAAGCACCATGACGACTTCATTTCTTGGGTTCTTCCGAATGAAGAATATAATCATGAGAATAAATACTTAGTACCGATTACTAAAGAAAATATGCAGAAGCATATGGAAAAGGTTCTGAAAAAAATTGATGTTGATGATTTCCAACCGAACAAACAGAGCTGGGAAAATCTATTGGAACTGTGTTATGCAGATGCTTCAGCTCAGGCAGAAGTTGTTATACAGAACGGATCTATTATCGATACAAAGGAACATAAGCTAAATAAGATAAGGGCGCTACAGGAATGTTTGACAGATTGAGCTTATAAAGAAATATGAACGATGCACTGGAGGAAATGCGATGTACGAATTAATATGCCCTAAATGTGGGTCTACAAGTACATATAGAAGTAAAAAGTTCAATGCATGGATATGCGAAGATTGTGGTGAAAAGTTTGATTTGTCAGAGAAAATGGCAAAATGGAACGACGGCTTACAGTATTCCGATTATTGGTGCAATGACTTTATGCTGTATGCTCCCACTTCCCTGTCTAATTCCTATGAGCAGCTCAAACACTATGTTAGCGAAGGAAACATTGGCTGCACATTGTTCCTGATCAGAGATGTTTTCGAATTGATGATAAAAATCCCAACGGTCATTCTTTTTGATACAAAATCTGTTGTGAGTATAATTTGGAGCGTTTCGAAATCTTGCAAAAATTGATTTCCTTTCCTTCTGCGCTCGTCGAGAACAAGGGTATGCTTGAAAAAGAATATGATGCTGTCTTACAGATACGAAATGAATATGGTGATGCATATCAGGAAGTCCTTGAAATCTTAAAATACACGGAAGCAGAAGATGTAGCAAAAATTCCAAAAGGAAAAATGAAGCTGTTTCATGAACGACAAAATAAGAAGCATGGATTTAGAGTAGATCCTACGAAAACACTTGATGAACAGGGGGTATTGAAAAGAACTAAAGCTATCCTTGCAATCATTTATAGAGACTATTGGGCATCTGACAAGCAAAGACAAACGATAGAGCAGCATGAAGATCGAGATTGTATGGAAAATCGTGCGAAGCTTATGAAGGAATTAATCGAGCGGATGTCTTCGGTGGATAGTTGTGGCGAAACTATCCCTGTTGTTTCGGCAAAGGCATATAGTGAAGTCTTTTGGTTATTAGAGTATCTTCCACCTGATATTACTGGAAAGATTCCTATTGATATTCTGCTGGAAATCAAGTCAAAGCGAGATAGAAGTTCTTCGATATGCTTCAGCACTGATGGAGGGAACGAGTATTTGGTAGATACTCTTTACTACTTGGATTGTTTGCTAAGAAAGTATGTTCCAGATGTGGAAGTATTACTTTTGGATTACTGTAAGAATATTCCAGGTGATTTCGATTTAAATTGCATATTCGAAGACGACTTTGAATAGTTGTCACGCGGAAAGCGCGGTGAATCTGGTTGAATGGGATAATTGTTATCTATTCGTGCAACTCGGTATCCTATATTCCAATTTAATATTTGAATTAAAAGAAGTTTACGAAAAAAATCGTAGACTTCTTTTTTGTTATCTATTTTTTCCGATGTCGAACTGAGGCCTTTCTGTATTTTTTATAAACTATCATTGTACTTCAGAGATGAACGTACCGCCTGGTGGTTGAGGCGTAGAGTTCATGCCACAGCGACCGGAAAGTGGCTGAAAACTTACGGGGATTGGAGCACCAACGCGACAAAAAATAGTTGTGATGATTGTTGTAAGGAATGAAAGGAGAAAATTCCATGCGTAAATATGAATATTCTAAGGACCTCGTAAACATTGTTAAGCAGTTTCTTGTAGATGATGACTGGCACTTCTCTTTTGATGAGAACACCGGCGTATTTGACTTCGGTCTCAGAGTTAAGGGCAAGATTCAGAAGATCAACTACATTGTAGATGTTCATGAGGATGAGATCGTTGTCTATGGTATGTGTCCAATTGGCGCAGATCACACAGATGTCAATATGATGGCACAGATGGCGGAATTCCTCTGCCGTGCGAACTATGGCCTCAAGAACGGATGCTTCGAGCTTGACTTCCGTGATGGAGAGATCCGTTTCAGAAGCTTTATCGATTGCGAAGATTTGATGCCTTCTAAAGAGGTGATCAAGAACAGCATCCATTGCACAGCAGCGATGTTCAAGCGTTATGCACCCGGTATTGTGGATATCATCTTCTCTGGCTGTACGGCTAAGGAGGCAATTGCCAAGTGTGAGAAGTCTCCAGATGATGAGCTCCGTTCTATGCTTTCTGAAGTAGCGGGAGAAGACATGGAGGGCACTGATATTGCTGATATGATCGAGCGTCTCGCCGCAAGACTTGGCATTACTGAAGATGGTGAGGATGAATCTACTGAGGGATCGGATGATGCAGGTTCCTCTGATGAAATCCGCGTTGATCCGTTTGATGGCAAGAAGAAAGGAGGTGTTGCGTAATGCGCACAATACAGGGAATGTATAAAACCGCCAATACAACACAACTTATTCCTTTAGAAACATTTCTGCTTGAAGAGGGAAAAGTTTACATTACAGATGACATAACAGATGAAAGTGCGAATGCATTTATGCAACAGATAATGTATCTCGAACAAAAATACCCTGATCGTGCTATTCATATCTATATCAATTCACCAGGTGGTGTAATTGATGCAGGCTTAGCCATACGAGACATTATCAAAGGTCTGGAAAAGAAAAAAATAGAAGTCACTATTTATTGTGTTCAGATGGCGGCATCAATGGCAGCAATTTTACTAGCGGCAGGTCCTAAAGGGCATAGAAAAATACTCAAAAGTAGCAAAACTATGATACATGAACCGCTTATTTCAGGTGGGGTTTCTGGGTCAGCAACTACAATACAAAAAACGGCAGAGACGATTATGGAAACAAAAAGGCGTTCTGTTGAATTACTTGCTGAAGATACAGGCAAGAGTCTGGCAGAGGTAGAGGCAGCCATCTCGTTTGATCATTACATGAACGCAGAGGAAAGTGTTGAGTTTGGGTTGTGTGACGAAATCGTTGAATACATTTAGGAGGAAGAAGTGATGAGAACAGATCCTATTGTAATTGCAAATAATTATGTTTTACCCGGAGATGATATTGGAACAAAAAGGCCAAATGATAATGTAATGGTTGACGGTTGTAGCGGTTGTGGGAAATCAACGAGTATTTTATTTCCAACCGTTGCAAAATCGAACTTATCAAATCCTATAGTTTCATATGCAAAACCGGCAGAAGCATACAAAATGGAGAGGTTTTTAAAGAAGAAAGGTTATTCGGTTGGAGTTCTGGATATCTCTTCGCCAGAAAAGAGTACAGTATCTTTTGATCCGATTCTATATATAGAGAGTTTTCAGGATATTACTTCCACAGCATCCGCAATAGTGTTGTCTGTATTAGAAAAAACAAATGATGATTTTTGGAATAAAGATAGCATTAAACTCTGTGAAGGAATAATTGCGGGGGCAATGATGCTTTATGATGATCCGTGTACTCTTGATTTTCTGAAACTATTTGATCTTACTGAGGTTCAAGAAGATAGTAGGGGCATTTCAACGAACGCAGATTGTGAATTTAAGCGAATCGAACGAAAAGACCCGGAAGCGATGGCTGTGAGAAAGTTTAATGCATGGCATAATCTTCCGAACAAAACAGCTTCATGTGTTAGAGATACACTTTCCAGTGCGATAGAAACAATGTTTCCTGAATCAATCAGACACATGATGAGAAATGCAGAACCTATAGATTTTAAGAAAGTAGGATCGGAAAAATATGCAATTATCGTTATTTCAAGTGCTACAGAGCCTTGGCAAGAATATTATATGAATTTGTTTTTTAAGACATGTATTAAGAAGTTAATGAAATATGCAGAACAGTGCCCCGGCAATCATCTTCCAAGACCAGTTAGACTTTATTTCGATGATTTTAGCTGTTCAAGCAAAATAATAGATTTTGAGAAAGATATTGCAATTATGAGATCCTCGTACATTTCGGTTATGGCTTTGTTGCAGAGTCAGAGTCAATTAGAAGCTATTTATGGTTCTGATAAAGCAGCAATTATTAGACAGAATTTCCCGGTGCAGGTTTATTTTCCTGGAGGCTTTGACATGAAAAGCTGCGAAATGGTTTCTAAACAGATGAATATTCCTTATGACGACGTATTATATCAAGACATGGGGAAAATCTTTGTTATGCAAACTGGTAGAAAGCCAGGTATCTATAGTCGTTTTGATACATTCAACAGCAAGGAATATCAGGAATACATAAATCTAGTTCAAACAGAAGAAGAGAGCAGAAGAGAGAAATCAGAGGAAAACGCGGGCTCACGATAAAAAACTGATCAGCAATCAAAAAATCGTTGATTGGGAAAACGATAACTATTCTTTCCGATACCAAACTGAGTGCAATCTGAGATTTTAGTATGATTGACTCATGAAAAGCAAAGGAGTGTGAAACAAATGGGAATATTGATGGAAATCTTCAAAAAAGCCAAGGAACCTCTGGCGGAGGAACGAATTCCAGCAAGATGCAACATAACCAAAGAATCATTCGATGAAGTATTACCCTGGAGATAAGGTGGTGTGAAATGACTTGTAGAAAGAAATGTAAGGATGCGTTTTTTGAGAACTATTATTTCCGATAGCAAACGGAAGCTGGTCAAGGCTTTTGATATAACAATGTATGTAATCAATCAACCGAATTAACAGATAGAAAGAGGAGGAAACTCAGAATGAAAGCAACACTTGAGACCGTAACAGGCGTAACCATTAAACGTGATATCGATACAGCAGACAGCCCTATGGGTATCATCCGTAAGTTCTACGAGGAGGATGCAACTGCCGCAACGCAGATTTTCTCCAACCAGAAGGCAATCGACCAGCTTATGGATGGACATATTGATGAAGCAAAGTCCGCGTTTGAGCTACTCAGTATCGAAGGAGACTCGATCAAGGCAGATTGGAAAACAGCTCTCTGTAACCAGCCGGCTATCAAGGAGGAGATGGCACACATCGAGAGCGAAGGCCAGGAACCCGCGTTTGTAGTCAGCGTATCCAGTATCGTAGCGTAAGAAGGAGGATGATGAGAATATGATGAAAGATTATACTATGGACCTTACTAAGATCGCAACAAGTATCGTAACCGATTGCCTTGGCTCTGGTCTTACTTCTAATACATATTACAGTGTAGATGGTAATTCTATCATTATGGAGTTCAACGGATATCCACTGCGAAATTCCACTCGTACCGGTAAGGTATATGTGCAGTTCCCGAGATCAACGTTCTATGTGAGAAATGGCAATGTGCATTACACTCCGATCCAGCAGGCTCAGTGCAGATATTACCAGGAGAGCATGGGTAATCAATTTGCTCATCCACATGTGTACAACGATGGTCATCCTTGCTGGGACAACAGTAAGAGAGAACGACCTGTAGACTTCATTGCCAATATCATCGAAACCCTGTCTCTCCAGAATGTCACTAAGGACTCTGTTACTGTAGGTCTTTGCGCCTCCGGAATTATGGGAGTGAAGATGGAAGCACTCGAGAACGCCCAGGCACAGCAGAAGAGAGTGCTTGGAACTTTAAAGTGCAAGCCGTTTATTTCTGATCGCAGAAAGCTTGAAAGATATGTGAACAAGCGCTGGTGTAACAAAATCACAATGCTCATGAACGCTGCCTAAGGAGGAAGATGGATGAAGAAAGATATGATTCAGAACGCTATGTCAGATCAGAACGCTGACGTAATTATTGATAAGATAGCTATTACAAAGATCAACGGCATGATTTATCGTGATCCGATGCACGAATGTGGAGGTATTCTTCTCGGAAATGTTTCTCAGGATGCTGTTACCGGCAAATATATGGTGCATGTCTGTGACCTGTATGAAGAGGAGCGTATCGGCACAACCAGTACCTTTGAGTTTACAACCGAATATCTCATGAATGCTGTAAAGCATGTCAAGAAGAACTGTCCGGAGATGCATATCATTGGTAACATTCATTCCCATGCTCAGTATCAGGCATTTTGGTCTCGAGTTGATCATGAGATGATGCATCAGTCCAAAGATAACAGTTTTTACATGGTGGTATCCCCTCGTTACGGTGCCTGGAAAGCAATCTTTAAGGATCTGGACTTCACATTTCATAAGTGTAACCTCTCCATTGCAGATACTGTCCCCTGTGAGTATATGTTTGCAAAATGTGTAACACAGAAGGATGAAGAGTACTTTGTCGGCGGCAAGAATGTAAAAAAGTCCTCATTTCATACGACCCGTAACTATACCGAGGTCCAGAAGGCGGAGCTTGATAAAAGATTTCTTCATTCGATTCATGAACTTGAGGGAAAGAAGGTTCTGATTGTTGGTGCCGGTACGATTGGTAATCTTCTTGTTGAGTATGCCATGAACAGCGGAGTCAGCGACATTACGATTGTAGACATGGATGCGTATGAGTATTGGAACCTTCCTAGATCCAGCATGGTGAATGAGTCTTCACTGAGACGCCCTAAGGCACTGGAACTTGCCCGAGCTGCAGCTGAGAGGAGCTGTTTCTCAATTAATGTGACAGGCATCAATGCTAATATTTGTGATCTGGGATGGGGATTCTTCGAGCAGTTTGATCTTGTACTTTCACCGGTTGACAGTGCGGCGGTTCGCCAGTATATCGACCGTGGATGCAAGCTGTATCATATTCCTCATATTACCTGCGGGACTGGTACGATTGGAGATCAGTTTACCGGCAATGTGGTAAGCTTCCCTGCCGACTCAGTCGTGGATCTGGAGTATGTTTGGGGGAATGGTTACCGTCAGACTCTGGAAGAGCGTAGAAGCTGTAGTGATATCCCGGACGAAACACAGGCTCAGGTCATGGGCTTTTCTGCTCAGATTGCTGGTATGACCATGGATCTGGCTTTGAAATACCTGCTTGGCAAGACTGAAGATGTGAAGACCGCATGGAAGTATATTCTGAATTCTGTTGGAAATGGATTTGTTCGTGATAAGGTAGCACTCAGAACCTTTAAGTATGGTAAGCTTCCAGCTGAAATCAGAAGTGAACTGTTTGATGCTTTAACTGAAGCTGAAGTGATCCATCGCATCGAATTCGACAGAACTCACCCGAAGCATGAACTTTGGGAGAAGATGAATGCAGTTTTTCAGGAAGATATTCCTTCATACCGACTTAATCTGGAATGGAGTTTGAATATCCCTGTAGCCTACAGGAGCACTGATGCCTATGCCAAGATCGAAGTGCCTGAGGGCTGCGGTGTGGATCCTGTTCTCTTGCAGCTTCCGAAAGAGCATATCTATCTGGTTGAGGGAGATGAACATGATTACCTTGTGAAACTGTGCTTTACGGATAAGGAGGAGTAATAGAAAGAAGAGATGAATAATGCATGGGGAGAGGAAGGAAAGGAGGAGCCTCTCCCCTGCTTGATTATGAGAAGGACAATAAATGGACAGAAAGATTAATGAATTTGCAGAATCGTTGAGAAATATTATGAGAGAGTATTCAGAAGAAGGATGTGACCTTAAAAGAGTAGAGTTTGAGAGCGTCACGGGCATACTTGCCACATGTTATATCGATATTTCAGATAGTCCTTTAGAAATCGTCCGTAAGTTCATTGATGAGAATCCAACAGAAGCTATCAAGTTTTTCTCGTGTCAGCGTGCGATAGATTTTTTTATGAGAGATTTTTTTTATGAGGGTAAATCTTCATTTGAATTAATTGGTTTGGAAGGTGATTCAATCAAAGGAAATTGGAGATTCTCGTTACGAGATCAAACTGAAATTATGGAAGAGATAAAGAATATTGAGGATCAAGGTCAAATACCGACCTTTGTCATCTATGTCAGTATTTTTGCTGCATAAATAAACCATTTAGAGGAGGATGAGCGTGGAGAGAAATGAGTATATTCGCCAAAATGTTGAACAATTTCATAATAATACAGCAGCCAGTCGTTATCAGCAGTCGGGGCTGACTGATCAGAGTGCAAAGCTGAATAATGCAGGTTTCAATAAGCTGATGGATTCTAGAGGGATTAGCCAGGAAGCTCGTAGTGATCTTAAGAGTTCTTTTTCATCCAATAACAGAATGGAAGTCCGTCATGCTCATGCAGGCGAACGTTTTGTTACAACACATGGCACAGAGAGAAGTTCCGGGATGTTTGTATCAAAAGGATCATTAGGAAACACTCCAGCCGACAGGATCAACAACGGAGCATTGCCGCATACAAATACTGCTGAGTTTGAGACAACTGTTGAGTTGGAAAGAGACCAGAATCTGATAATTGGAGAGATTGCCCTACAGAGCAAGTTTTCCATGATGGATCCGGAGCAGCAACCTCGGAATGGGGGTGCAATGCAGGTTGTGACAGATGGTGGTTATCAAAATGGAGCAGTAATTAATCGAGATGCAAAATATCCGGCAGTAGTTAATCAAACGGAGGAAAACATAGAGCCGAAGGAAGCTGTTAGTCAACAGGAAACCGTGCAGAAGGAGAGAGGAGTAGGGCAAATGGAGAACGTAAGTGATTTCGATGCATCCTTTTTAAATGCAGAGCAGGATGCTATTAGTACACAGGATACAGACGATGAAGCTTTGTCTGACGTAGAAGCTAATACCGATGGGATTGGAAACGAATAAAAACAGAAATGATGAAATAGTATAACCTTTTCATCCGATATGCGAATGAGAGGGAAATTGTATTTTCATATAATCATTTTGTAAACAGCAGATAGGAGTTTACTGAAAGGAAGGAATAAAAGATGAGTAGAAAAATCGCGATGATTACACGTTTGCCGGAGCATCAGGAATGTACTTCCTGCCACTGTTTTTCACAGAATGGTTATATCCTCCGTGATAGCAGCATGGCCAGATTTGTTTGTGAGGAGTGTTATGAAACAACCGGCAGCAGAGATTATCCACTTGCGGCAAAAGTGGTTGAGGTAAGTACGAATGCTATTGAACAGATTTCTCCTGAAGGTAAAAAGCCGGGTTTTCATGCAGGATACCTTATGGGAAAAAGGGAGAATACCGACGCAGGTTACAAGATTGTAGTGGAAAAAATGATTGATAGTGTTCAGGCAGGAAAAGGAACGGCCAATTTCTTTACCAAAGATGATGTCATGAACCTGAGAAATGTTTCTAAAGCAGAGGGTATCGCTATTGTAGGACTTTATAGAACAAGTCCGAGTGGTTCTCCTGATTTTAATCTTTTGGATAACAAGACGCTGGATGACATGCTGATGGATATCATTTACATGATTGTCGGTGGCAACAGTGAAATCCAGATTGCTGTTAAGGACAAGCAGAGTCAGAACGACGAGATAGGGGTGATTCTTACATGAGCAGATACATTGCCAAGAAGGTAACACTTAGCACTATGAAGGAATGCAAACAACCGGGATGTGGCTGCTTTACACAGAAGGGTTATTACATTCAATACCAGAATGGCAATGTAGACAGTATGTTGTTTGTTTGTGAGAGCTGTTATGACGAGAAGTTCCGTGAAAAATGCTCTGTAGGAGATTTTGACACAGAAAGATATATCGTAAAAGACAACAAGCAAAGATATCAGTCGATTAATCCATTGCTAAGGTATCTGATTCGCTGGACAAGAAAGACAGCTAAAACAGCAAGGATTGCTACGATACTGGCAGTTTTGATTTTGGTGACAGCCTTCGGACTGAAAGAACGCCCTTCCCTACGGACAGAGCTGAGTATGCCTCAGCTTCATGCACAATTCAACACAGATATGCATTTTGCTTTCTATGATCTTGAAAGGTTATCAGATAAACTGGAAGCGATTGCAGGCCAAATGACAAATGTTTTCACACATGGAGGAAGAGAAAATGATTAACAAGATTCTTGAACGTGGTTTTATTGCTCTTGCAGCGTACTCTTACTTATTCGCTTTTATCACATTGATTTTATTCGTTATCGCAGTGGTTGCGAACGCCTTTATCAAGAACGAAAACTTCGATGTGGCTGAGATCCGTAAGCTTCTTTTTAATAATATGATCTTTATGTTGGTGTTCGCGTTGCTCGATTACTTTCTTGTATAGGAGGGCTTGATATGATCTGTAGCACACTCAGAGAGGCGGCTGTTGTGTTGGCTGAGAATATGGCAATGAAACGTGACCAGAGTATTTCAGTTAATGTGATGCCAGAGATTATAAGGGAGGGATATGTTCTTCAGGAAGTATGTGAGGCAGATCCTCGATTAATTTTATGTATTAAAACACTGCGGTTTCAGGTTGAGAATTATGGCATGTGGGCAAAACTGATGCTTCATGTCGAATACACAGATAACATTGCTTCCTCCGTAGTGAGGGTTGAATCTGTTTCTGACTTGCAAGAGGAAGCAATATACGCAGTAGGATTACATAGAAGAGATTTGCTTATCGTATATCCGGTTCTCATGTATGAGCAAATACAAGAAGTGAAAGGCAGCCTGTTGGAATCCTATCAGTTGTTGAATTGTTATGTATCAGGATTATCATCTGAAACAAAACGAGTGGAAAAATGTCGGTATATGGCGCAAATCATTCGTTTTCAATACTCCTGTAGCTACAGGGAATGGATAAATCGAAAAAAGGAGATGACAGAAAAGGTTAATGAGATTGTCCATCAGGTTAAGTTAAGTGGTATCGAGGATTGGAGAAAAGCCTATGAAGTTGTCCGGTATTGTGTGGAAAACTGGTCCTATGGAAGTATAGAAGATTCGCCAAAACTGGAATACACAGCCTATAGTGCAATCGTAAATAATACTGCTGTCTGTATGGGAATATCGTTAGCAATCTGTGCCATTTTTAAAGAATTAGGCATTCCATGCAGATATGTGAGAGGTAATCGTAATGGTGAGGGACATGCCTGGAATATGGTATTTGTACTTGGCGGATGGTTTTATATAGATGTTACGGATGCAATCTGCAGAAAAGACCCGTTTTTCCATTGGGGGATGACAACCCTTCAGGACAGAACACTTGTAGATGCCTTTTCTGAGTCGCTTATCTGTAATTGTTCACCTGAGTTTATAAAAAGCAGAATATAACAGTAAACCGATTCTTCGATATTGAAGATTTGGAGTATGCAGAGATATATGTCGTTTTCAATGAGAAGGATGGCAAATGACAGAGTGTAGAAAGGATGAGAACAGATGAATGAAATCATGAGTTTGATGAATCGTGATATCAGCGGCTGGATGTGCTCAGGAGATGATGAAGCAGTAACCTCTATTGTTTTTAAGAATCTTCTGCATAAGGCTGTGGAGCAGCGTTTTGTACAGGTGGTAATTGCTTCTGAAGATATGCTCCCAACTGTGTCACAGATTGTGGAATCCGATTCCAGAAACAAAGGATATCTGCCTTCCTATGCACATCGGTACTTCCCTGCTTTTTCAGGCAGTGAAGTTGATATGAAGGAAAGAATGGTGGAGATTTTGAAAAGATGCTATGTTGATCAGGATAAAGCCGATGATGTGATGGCGTATATTGATTTTCTGACAGAACTCGAAAGCGAGATTGGAGATGACAATCCCGCCAGAGATGAAACGCTTCTGCAGAAGTATCTGCGTGCATCTGCTGTTGAGAGAGCACTGAATACAGCCGTTGCTAATGGTGAAATATCGCAGGATGAATGCAGAGATTGGTTCGATGATTATTCAGATTGCTCCAGCGGGCGTATACATTTGAAAAGAATTCTGAAACGGCTAGATCGATGCTTTTCTCTGAATAAGAACCGCAGTAAATCGATTTCTGCTCTGGGACAGGGTGATCGCCTCTGCTTTATTATCAAGTCCGACATGAGTGAGGATATGAAGACTCTTATGTTTGAGATGATCGGATGGGACATCCTGGAGACAAAACGAACCGGCAAACAGGTAAGCCTGATGGTGTTGGAGGGGAGCAAGAAGTATGGGGATGAGCTGCTTCAGCTCCTGAATGTATCCTCGGCGGATATTAACTTCAACTTCTTTGCGAAGGATTATTTTTCCGGTCATACAGCCAGTTGGACACAGCAGATAGATGAATACTTTCGAAGATACATATATACAGCTCATTCACGGATGGAAAGCTGTGAAGAGATTTCTTCAAAAAGGTTCGGACAGATTCCGGTGGTGAGAAATTCCTACGCCTGTGACCGTGACAGAAGGATTTCAAACAACCGAGTACTTGACCAGCTTCTGAATACGAATCGAGTCGACCATTACGTGCAGCATGTACCGGTGTGGGAAGCTCAGTATCGTAAGGAAGAGATACATGATATGCAGAAAGGAATTTGTCTGGTTCAGGCAGATACCTATGAAGGCTATGTTGATTTACGCAGATAAAGGAGGATGACAGAAAATGAGCATGGATTACAGCGGTACTCCCGGAGAATACACTTACTCCCAGAATGCTAATGGAAAGAGCGCATCAGGAATCATTGCTAATGGTTCTACAAGTGAGAGAGATCTTGGTGCACAGAGGAGTGCTGGAGGAGCAGATCGCCAGGCTGGTGATCAGGGTGGCCATCTTATCGCAGACCGTTTCGGTGGTCGAAATGACCCTACGAACCTCGATGCACAAGCGGCAAATGTAAATCAGAAAGAACAGGCGAATGTAGAGAGAAATGTTGCAAATCTTGCAGCCAATCCGAACAACACGGTTTCTATGAATGTTTCCAATTTTAATAGTGTTGGTGAACGACCGGATGCAACAATGATCAACGTGGGAGTTCAGGATAATACTACCGGTGCCATTGATGAACAGCACATTTCTTTCCAGAATGCCAGTCATGAAAAGCAGCAGTCTTGGAATGATACCTCGAATCAGGCGGATCAGACGATTGTTCCATCCCAGAATGCTGGCATGACCGATGAACAAAGAGATATTGCTAATGATTTATGTGGTGCAGAAAATGCTGTAGATGACAGACTTGGCAGCGGATGGGAACATACCGATTTTGATACTTCTTTTCTGGATGCCGGAACCACTGAAAGTGAAGTGAGTGCAAGTGCTGAAGTATCTTCCGGTGAATCGGAAACAGCAAGTGAAGGTGTAGGAGAAGATAACTCTGGCGAAGGAGGTGGTGTAGGAGAAGATGATGGGCTTGGAGAATAAGATTTTGTATGTTGATATGGATGGCGTCCTGGCCAGGTGGGAGGAAGCATCTTATAGAGATATGTCCTCTGAAGGTTTCTTTCTTTCCAGAAAGCCGGAGTTAAATTTAATTGATGCAGTACGTCTTATTTTTGAGTTGAATGTTGATGTACATATATTAAGTTCAGTGCTGGATAACGAATTTGCGCTCAAAGAGAAAAAAGATTGGCTGAAACTATGGCTGCCATGGTTACCTGAATGCTGTTGCCATTTCATTCCCTACGGGAGTGTTAAGGCAGCTATACACGGCAAGAAGAAAGGCTATCTGTTGGATGACTATACCAGAAACTTGGTTCGATGGAATGGCGTGGGCATCAAATTCTGTACAGCTTGTAATGACAGGCGTGGTTCATGGAACGGTCATAGAATATATGCTACGGATACTGCGCCGGTGATAGCCGAGAAAATACTTACGATAATGAAGATGGATTAAGGGAGGATACGATATGTTACAGATGCAAAGTGGTGAAATTACCTTACAGGAAAGACCTAATGTGGAGAAAAACAGTAAAGCACCGGTGATTCAGTTAGCACCAAGTTTCACGATAGATGATTCTATTCTTGAAAAACCAACACTGTTGATTGGACAGGTATCAAGTGGTAAGTCGTATTTGCTGCGTAATCCGGTCATGCCACGAATTTTCAGCAGCATGAGACCACAGGATGCTGCAGGGATCTTTGTTACCAAGAGAGAGATGATCGATGGATTTTATTATCCTGAAAACGGAGACCTTCTTCTTGAATACAATGCGTGCAAACCGGAGTGTATCTGGAATATTTTTGCGGAGATGGAAGCTTCAAATGATCCGGAGAAAACACTGGTCGAGCTTTGTGATGTTATGTTTTCCAAGCATAAGAATACGGTACAGCCGTTCTTTACCAACGCACCAAAGGATATGTTCAAGTCCTTGACGATGTATTTGTTTGAAACCTATGAGCTGCAGACAGGAAAGAAGCCTACCAACAGTACTTTGATCGGATTTTTTAATACAATCACACTTAAGGATTCTGTGATGAATGGAAAAACCAGAAAGGGACTGTTAACGCTGATCAAGGAGGTTCCTAGACTGCATCATTTATCCGATTATTTGGGGGAAGGTGGCACTGCGCAGGCGCTGGGTGTTCTCGGAGAACTTCGTACCGTATTAAAGGAAACCTTCCAGGGTGGAGCCTTCGTGAAACCAGGAACATTTTCTGTTCGACAGGCATTAAAAGAGGGCAAGAAGGTATTTCTGCTTTTCAACTATGCGGAGAGCACAGAGTCAAGTATCGTCTTCTTTGATATGATCCTTGACCAGATGATCAAGCAGAGTCTTGCGGAAAATGATCAGAAGGTCTGGTTCTTCCTCGATGAGTTCAGTCTTCTTGGCCATTTGCAGTATCTTCAGTCAGCTTTAGCATATGGCAGGAGCAACGGATTCAGGCTGATCGCAGCTGTTCAGTCGGTTCAGTTGCTGGAGAAGAACTATTCAGAAAGTGAAGCCAGCTGCATGCTGGGACTTTTTCCGAACATTTTCTGCTTCTTTACCAGTGATTACAAGAGCAGACAGCTTTTGAGTAACCGATATGGAAAAAACCTTGTTTCTGTAATCGGATATGGCGGTGGGAAACCTGAGTTAAGGGAATGCAGTGTGATTCAGGATGCAGACTTTTATAAGATTGCATTACCGGGCGATTGTATTGTTTCATTAGCCGGGTATGCTCCATTTTTCTTCCGCAATCATAAGAGATAAATTTTGAATGTGAGGTGATTGAGATGAAGCGAAGAGGATACATTATTTCAACAGTGCTGTTGGTGATTGACCTGCTATGTTTCGCTTTCGGTGGCGCATTTATTGCGCTGGCAGCTGTTATCTATGCGTTGGGAATTGGTGAGTATGTCGCCAGAGTAAAATACAGAGCAATTCCGTGTAATCCTGCATTGGGTGTTAAGCATGTGAAGCTTAATAACTGCTATCAGAGAGTCAGAGAGAAAATCATGGCGGAGGGGCACCGTCTTCCCAATAACATAAAGGTGTGCCTGATTTCTGGAGATGAAATGAATGCTTACTGTTTTGGCGCCAGAAGTATTGGTGTAACAGAGGGTTCCTTAAATCTGGACAACAGGACGGTAGAAGCCATTATTGCTCACGAACTTGGTCATCTTACGAATGGTGACAGTGTTTTGAACATGGTTCTTATTGTAAACTGTCTTGGAATTATAGCTGTTCTTGCTTTTTATCAGTTTGCATTGATTGCCTGCGTTTACATCATTATGGTGATCTGCTGTATGGTGGGCTTGTTTCGATTCTCGTTTGCATCCTACTTTATTACCAGTAAGATTTCCGGTTTGATCAGGTTTGTAATGGAAGCTGCAAAGACGATTGTTCTCCAGGTGAGCAGACTGGTGATCTCTGCACTTGGGCGTAGAAGTGAATTTATGGCGGATCGTTTTGCAGCAGACATGGGGTATGCATTCTATCTTAGAAGATTCCTGGAACGTTTTGCACCGGATACAGGAGCATCTGGACAGACATTTTTATCCGTATTATATGATACACATCCGAGTTCGGCGCTCAGGATCCAACAATTAAATAGCATTGACGAGCAGAGAATGCTTCCGGGTGCATAGAAATCAATCCAGAGTACAGAGAAAAGAATCTGTATTCTGGATTTTTTGATTTTATCTACCTTTTCTTTCCGATGTGAAAATGAGGAGAAAATGCAGATGTTTTAGAATCTATTTAGAAAGTGAGGGAGGTAACCAAGATGAAGAATCCAATTCATAAAACCAAGATTGCACAGCTCAAAGCAAGCCGTGGTGCAGAACGTAAGATGGCCTTAGAAAAGGGTGATATCTGGGTTCGTCCCACTACTTACATGGGACTGAAGACTGTGTACAACCGCAACCAGAAGAAAAAGGAAACCAGACAGATGATTCTGGAATACAAGGAGGTTTAAATATGATCAACGCAACTGCATTAAGACCGGTATCCGCCGAAAACATGAATGTTGTATCCAATGTATCTAACGTACTGACTAAGAAAAGTCAGAATATCAAAATCGAGTATTCCATGCAGGCTGATCTTGTTCCGCGTGCGGTAGAGAACCTTGCACTGAGAATGCTCAAGCTGGACGCAGAGATCAGAGGATTTCTCAACGAACTGCGTATCCTGTTTGGGGCTAAAAAAGAAGATTTCCACTTCAGTCTGAGAGGTATTTCCAGAGAAGGAAAGGCAGGTATTATCGATCTCTGCCAGAACTTATATGGTGTTATCGCTGAGATCCGCTATTGTGAGGACTGCGAGATGATTCACGGCCGGCTGGTATTAAGTCCGAAGGCGTTGATGTTCATCAATGGCCAGTATATGGAGATTGCAATCCGTAAGGTCGTTAGTGATGTGCTTGCCAAACTGGAGAAGAAGCATGGGAAGCAGTTCAAGCTCTATGCAAATACGAAGGTGGCAACTGTTGATGGAAAACTGAAGAACGAGTTTGATCTGATCATCGAAAACGTGACAGATGCTCTTGTATACGTAATCGAAATCAAGTCCGGAAAACAGTTCCACGACTATGATAAGCTCGCTCGTATCGGTCGTGAGTATGGAATCGTACCGAACAGACTGCTGCTTGTTCAGAACTACCTGACACCGGAACAGATGGAGACCATCGAGTACTTTTGCGAATACTACTGTGCAAATCTGGAGCAGGACAACCTAGAGCAGAAGCTGATTACCATGATTGAGAATGACCTGTAAGAAAGGAAGAAAAGATATGATGAATTATACCAAGTGGAACGATCCTAAAACCTACGGAAGAATGACTGCAGACCTGGCATCATATGCCGTACCGGAGAACCCTATTTTTGCAGCAAGAGATGATGAGCGTATCGAGCATTCTCGCGTACAGTACTGCATGACGAGCATAGACGAACTGCGTGAGCTTCTGGACATCATTGATCATGCGATTGTGGAGGCGATAGCAGTCTCTAAATACCTCAATTCTCTTCAGATCTACGAGTTTGTTACCCTTAGAGGCTACGACACAGATCGTCCGAAGCTGAGAAAGCGCATTCTCAAGCTGATGAAATATCGCGTGATCCAGGAGAACGAGATGGTATCAGCAGGTGCAGAGCATGGTCTTAAATATTATGAGCTTGACTATTTTGGATATCAGCTTGCGATGGAGCACGGAGTTAACTTCCATATGGGCAACCGCTATGTGTCTTTCTCTAAGAGAAGAGAGAAGGGTATGCCGGATGATACTGCCTGTGATGTAAAGAGAATCCTGGTTGGTAATCAGATTATCCTCAATCTTCTGATGAGCAACACTCAGATGGAGCGCTTCGGTATTATGGAGACCATGCGTGCTACTGATCTTGAGCAGGCCGGAAGTAGCTGCATGATCAGAACCGCTGCAAACGTAAAAATCGACAGTACATCAGTTCTGGCTTATGAAGTAGTTCGTGACACTCCTGATTCTTATGAGAAGCTGATGAGCAAGCTCGAACGCTATTATAAGCTGATCCACAATGAGGCTTATCTTGGATCCAATTATCATGGGGATGCTTCTTATCCTCAGATGATCATCTGCGGTGAATCTCGCGAACATAATATCAAGATTGCAGAGTGTTTAAGAGCAAACGGAATGTGGAGCGAGGAGAATACGATCCTTTTCACAGAAGATTTGCTGAATATGAAGCGTTCTTTAGTGTCCATTTATGCTTTGGCAGATGACAATTCCCAAAGGTGGTATGCACTCCCGGAAAGCAACGATGTTGTCCGGGAGGCAGCATAAGGAGGGGTATTCATGATCTTTCTTGGAAATGTATGGAACGTTGATCCAGGGGAATTCGATGAAGTCTGGGTTATATGCCGTTCAGTTGGAGAACTGCGACAGGTATTTAACACTTACAAGAATGTGCTTTATGTGCCAGAATTCTTAAAAGATATTCGTAACAGCACGAATGCACCTCCGCTGCTCCTGTCTCTCGTCCTACTCAGCAATGAAAAAAAGATCTTGCTCGCCTGCTTTTGTCCGGAAGAACTGGAGTATATGTGCCATAGATTGATTGTGGCAGGAATCATGATTAACATGGGGGGCAAAAGTAGTATGCGCAGATGAATATGCCAAGTATCGACTGTAACCATGGTCAATTTGCTAACTTCTTTTTCTGATGTACGAATGAGCAGTTAACTCAGAATTAGTAAGATAAGTTTGTTCTTGACCAACACTACCGTGAAAGAGAGGTGCCTGACATGGCAAAGAACAAATATGCAACTGAATACCCTGTAATCCTCAAAGAGAAGGCAAAGGCTGCAGGAGTCAAGGTGAAGAAAGCCGACTATCGTTTCCTGGATCATTTTATTCTGATTTAGGAGGAAGAGTATCCTGATGTTAAACTGGATCTGCTGGAGGAGTCAAAAGAGCTTGTTGAAGCTGCTCCTGATGCGATGATCGAGGCTAACAACAGACAGGATGCCAGATGGTTATGCAAAGAGCTTCTGGAGATCGGAGCGCAGGCAGAAATCGCATAAAGCAATGTAGATGATATATGACACAGGTGGTTAGATGCCCTCTGACTACCTGTATAGAAAGGATAGGTGTGTAATGGTAAAGAAAAGAAGTGGTTATATGAAAGCAACGTTAACCGCAATTGTATGTTGGCTGGCTTTTATCTGGCTGAGGACGTTCAACTGTATGACAAATTATGAGATGTCAACTGGTCCATATAGTTTTTTGATAATTGGATCTGTAACGCTTGGATTGACTTTGTTTTATTGGAGGTGTTTTTACCCAGATGATGATTGCTCAACAGTAATATCCATTCTTTTTGATGTCGATGATGATGAATTGGATGAGCTTTTCGAAGAGTGTGGTGATGAGAAAGGGAAGCGATGGAGCCTCTTGCGTAAGTCCATGCTGGTTGTGTGTGTATTGTCCCTGTTATGTTTGCTGGGATTTGCTTTTGAGATGTGGACAGATATTACAGTCTTCACTGATGCAACCTACATAAATATCGGTATTTTTACCATCAATAAGAAGTATATGTTTGATCCACTGCTCTTTCTTGTGTTCCCTATCTGGACACAGTGCATTTTCAGAGGTATTCGTGAAGAAGGTTATAAAGTTAAAAGTGTGTTTTCTGCGTCTATTCAGCTGATCGCGCTTTCACTGATTTCGTTTCTGCTTTTCATGAAGCTTCCTAATATATGGCTGATTGAGTTGGCTATGATTGAGAGCATCGTTATCATCAGTGCCATCAAAAAGTATGTCTGGAAACAATGCTCTAAGAAAAAGGGTAACACTATTGCTTTGATGTGCGCGTATGAGCTGTTCTGGTGTTATATGTTAGCCCTTTTCTTTCGTTCGGGGATGACAATCAGCCAGTACACATACGGGAATGACTGCAGTGAATACCAGGCGAATATAAGATCTGTCTTAAGTGGAGCGACTGCTTTTGGAAGGTCTGCTGCACTGTCTTCAAACCAGGCTGTATTGGACTTCCTTTTCAATAGAAACAACTACTTTCTTGCCAGTTTATATTATGGCGGATGGGTGGTAGCTGTAATTGTTATCGCTGTGCTGGTAGTCTTTCTTTTTGCAACACGCAGGATGCTGGGAAATCATGCTAAGGATAACAGAAATTATCTGGTGTATACCGCAGCCTGGTGGACGTTAGCTTTACGACTACTAGCGATTCCAGATAGTCTGGGTATTGTTCCAATGCCGATAGCACTGCCTTTCGCAGGTGATAAAATCGGTCTATACATGGACACGATAGCACTTGGTCTGTTAATTTGGTCGGCCTATGAAGCAAAGAAAATTGATAAGAGTTTCTATAAAGACCGGCTGATGGCTGATGTTGTTGGTGAGAATGAGGTTCAGATCGAAGAGGAGGAAGACGATGACGAAGTTTCGTTTGAAGTATTGGAAATGGTTACGCTGACATCCGGAGATTATTCCCAGAGATGCTTTGCTGAGAAATTCGAAGAGGGAAAGATACTTGTATTAGAGCCTGTTAACAGTGATGAGAACTGGGTGTTTATTGTGGAAAGAGACAAAGAGTCAGGTAAATGGCATGATGCAGAAGATGCAGAGGTCAGAGCAGAGCTGCTATTAACTTACAGCCGCAATAACAAGCCTGATTGTATGGAGGTGGTTGAATGATTAACAAAGTAAAGAAGTTTTTGGGAAGTAATGTGATCTTTACACTTTTTCTGATTATTATCCTGATTGCAGCCGGCTGGATGGCGTGGAAATATACATTAGTCAAGGCTATAGGAAGTGTGGAGAGGATCAATAGTATTGCTAAGAGCGAAACAGAGGATCAGGTAAAAAACGAAGAAGAATCCGAGGATAGACGTTTTGAATATACGTCTGTAGGAACAGTTTACCACTCGCCTTCAGGTGTCGATGCGTGTCCTTTTCCATATCTATATGCTTATGATTTTTATCATTCTTGGGATACCACTGCGTGATACATAGGAGATAACGGGCTATATGGATACATCAAGAAAGATGGCAGTCTGCTGATATTGATTATGAATTTATTAGAGATGATTTCACTATGAATAATCTAATGTTCATGGCACAAGACAATAAAGGATTAACTCATGTGATTAAAGCGAAGGGAGATGATTTTGTATGAATATGATTATTGTGTCTGGAGCATCTGGCGTTGGCAGGAGAGCCTCTGAGCAATATAATTGATAGATTAACAGCTTCGTATGATGAGGTGGCAGCGGCTTCAGCGTATGACAGTTTTATTGTAAATCGGTCTCTTGAAGTGGCTTTGAATGATCTTAAAGCTGTTGTTAAAGGAAGTGACTCCGGGTGTAGTCCGGGTGTTATGAAGTATCAAAGTGAATTGATGACTCTATTGCGGAGTATTCAGGAAGGAGTGGATGAGATCAGTGAATAACAAGCACAACGAGTTTGCAGAATCTTTGAGGAATATTATGAGAACTGAGAAGAAGCAATCGGAGACACAGAGAAAGAGTGATGAGGAATACGATGAGGAAACACAAAGCCTGCAGGAACTTTTTGCAAAGATTGAAGAGCTTTTCGCACCGATAGATGATTAATTGTAACTTTTCTTTCTGATTCTGAGAGGAGGACCTGACAGCACGGATGTAGAATGATAATGCAATCAGAAAAGATTAAAGAAAAATGATAAATGGGAGGATTGAGGTATGGCTGAAAGAAGTGTGTTTATTAGTAAATCAATTTATCCGTACTTTGAGGAAATACGTGTTTCTATCGATTGGTTTGGTGGCTTTGCCCTTAGCCAAAAAAGAAAATGCCAGATTGGTCTCCATCAAAATTTTCTCGTTAATTATCCAGAACGCAAAGTGTTGGAAATATCTTCGTCTTCGCTAGTTTCTTTAGGTGCAAAATTGAGTGCTATGAATCTGAGTAAAAAAACGACATCGGGAATTACCACTGTGGAAAGTGCATTTCAGTCATCACGTGTATATAGAGATGGATACGATGTGATTGGTCCGTTTCCTCAATACCTTTTTATGGAAGGGCGGAAATGCAAGAAGATGGTAGAGCAATCGGTGTGGAATCCTATGAAAACGTTCAGCTTTTACAGAAAAACGGTGTAGTGTTGTTTTCTCCAGTAGTTCCATGTATATATCATAAAGCAGAAGTGGAGCAATATTACAAGGAAAACTGTTTTGGATTGAACAATCAGGAAAGATGAAGATAATTATATTGATCTCAGGTGTCAATCGTCATAAAGATGATTGCTTTTCCGATAGAGAAAGGGGCGAAGAAATCAAATCTTTATAATGATTTAGTAACTTGGAAATGGATTCAACGAATGGAGATATCGATGAGGCAATTTCGTACTTGGATATGTATCTGGAAGGAGGTAATGACGAATATTGGTTTATGCAAAAACTGGGCGATACATTTTTTGCAAGAAGCTTTGAAACAGTAACAGCGCTGAAAGAAAGTTGGTTACCTGTTCCAGGCGGTCTTTAACAAGGCTTTAACAAACGAAATAATCACAAACGAAACAAACGAAATAATCGGATTTTGTTCTGGTGAAACAAATAAAAAAATGATATAATAAAAGAAATATGCTGGAGGGAACATAATGGAAGAACTGGGTAATATTGCAGTCTTTTTAGCTGGATGGAATAGTGAATATCAGACCAGATTAATCAATGGTATTATTCGTAAGGCAAAGGAAGCAAACTATGCAATCTCTATTTTTTCCTGTCAGGCAGGGAGTGAGATTTCGGACAAGCATGTGCTTGGAGAAAATAAAATATATTCACTGGCTAATCTTTCGCGTTTTGATGGCGTAATTCTTGCAACCAATACAATTTGGGAGAAACCAACAAAAGAGGAAATTATTCGAAGAATACATCACGCTGGCATTCCTGCAGTAAGCTTTGAGGAAAAGGTAGAAGGCTTAAGCCTGATTGGAATAGATAATTATAAGGCAATGCGGGAGATGATAGAGCATGTTGACAGTCATGGCTATCATCCAATTCATTTTGTAGCTGCAAATGCAACAAATGAAGAGAGTAATATCCGCCAGAAGGCATTTGAAGATTTTGTGGAAGAAAAGAACTATTCAACAGAAGATTATGCGGTATGGCATGGGGATTTTTCCTTTGACAGTGGCGTACAGGTAGTGGATGCCATGGAAGAGGCTGGAAAGATACCACGGGCACTTTGCTGTGCCAATGATGAGATGGCATTAGGTGCCTGCAACCGTTTGAAACAGTTGGGATATCAGGTGCCACAGGACATAGCAGTAACAGGATTTGATGGCTCTTATGATACCCAGCGCTATATTCCGGGAATTACTACGGTAGCCAGACCAAAGGAGACACTGGGCTATACCGCTATGCAGTTACTTTTGCAGGAAATTGAGACAGGGAAGAAACAGGAGCTGATTTTATCTTCCCGTGTTGCAGTGCATGAAAGCTGTGGCTGTGTTTTAGAGGATAAAAAGCGCGTGGTATCTGCGATAGAAACGTTATACTTTGAAAAAAAGGAAAATGAAAAATATACTTATCAGATACGCAATATGGAAGATGAGATGATGGAGTGCGAATCATTGGAAGAATTAATCTTCTGTATCCGCCAGAATATTGGGAAGTTTACGACAGAGGATGTATATCTGTGCCTGAATAAGAGTATTTATTATGAGATGACCGGTCGTGGTAACAGCATTTTACGCAACCGCACAATTACCCGGGATTATGAAAACAAGATATACATAACCAAATTAAATAATGAGGACGGCATGCCGGAATTTTATTCTTTTACCAGTGAGCAGATGTTCCCGGCAATGTGGAATGGCAGAGGTTCAGGGGAATATCTCTATATGCCGGTTCATTTCAGGGATAATTGCCTGGGATATATGATACTGACCGGTACATTGGATACAAAACATATTCCGAATTATTATGTCTGGATTCGTAATATCAGTAATGCATTGGAAAAGTTAAAGAATGTATCAGAACTTCGGAATGCTGCCCGTAACATTGATAATATGGCAGTCCGCGACAGCCTGACAGGAGTTTATAACCGGATGGGAATCAACCGTTTTGTGGTAGATATGGTAAAACAGGCAAATACCAGCAGACGTCGATTGTTATTTATCTTTGCTGATATGGACGGGTTAAAGAAAATCAATGATGAGTTTGGTCATGAAGCGGGTGACCAGGCAATCTGCTTTGCAGCAGAGGCATTACAGGAGGCGTTCTGTGAAAAGGAACTGATTATCCGTTATGGAGGGGACGAATTCTTAGTGGTTTCTGATGCTTTATGCTGGGAACAGGCTGAAGAAAAGAAAGCTCAGATAACAGCCTTGTTAAAGCAGTGGCAGAGGGATGAGAAGCTGCCGTACCGTCTGTCTATGAGTATTGGTTATTACCAGAAGGAGCCGGATACCGAGGCATCCATGGAACAGTATATTAACTGGGCAGATGAGCGAATGTATGAGATGAAATGTAAGAACCGTGAGCAGCGAAAATAAATAATAAGTATAAAAAGCATGAAAGGCATTGGAGCAGAAAAATTTCCTGTTCCGATGCCTTTTTGACAGTTGCAATGCATCTGCAGGTTAAGCCATTTGATTTGCAGTTTTATAACGGTAAATCATTTCTGCATGCTGCTGTTCTTCCGTCTGGATATGGTTTAAAATCTGACGGACTTTTGGAGAAGCAAAGCTGAATAAATCGTTGTTGTATGTGGAAGATACATACTTTTCACTGGAAATGGAATCACTGCACAATAATGCATCATGCTTCTTGTCGGCATTTTCACTGGATGCATGGTAAGCGGCTTTTGGCTGATAGTTCTTCGGGGCAGCTATACCAACATCAGGCGTATCACCGGAAAGCAGACTGCTGATGGTGTCATAGTGTTCTGCTTCTTCTTTCTGAATGACCTCAAATAACTGTTTTAATTCAGGGTCTTTTGCTTCGCTGCTGTAAAAGGCATATTTGTCGCGGCAAAGTTCTTCCTGCTGTTTTAAATCATTTAACAGCATAGTCTCTTGTTCGGTTAAAATCATTTTGTCATCACCTCATCCGTAATATAACCCTAAAGGAGTATTTTTATACAAATTATGCAAAAAAAAGATAGAATTATTGATTGCACTTGATAACTGTGCTATGCTAAAGTGTATTTAACCATTTAAATTGGAATCAAAAGAGAATAGGAGCGAATAAAAATGTTAGACCAGATTAACAACATTCTTGGTAAAATTGATAATTTTGTCTGGGGTGTACCACTTATTGTATTGATCCTTCTGGTGGGAATTTTTCTTACCATCCGCCTGAAGGGACTTCAGATTAGAAAATTACCATTAGCAGTAAAATATTTGTTTGAAAATGAAAAGAGTGGCGAATCCGGCGAAGTATCCAGTTTTGCAGCACTTTGCACTGCATTATCAGCAACCATAGGAACCGGAAATATTGTCGGAGTAGCAACTGCATTGGTAGAAGGTGGACCGGGTGCGTTATTCTGGATGTGGATAGCAGCACTGGTAGGAACTGCCACAAAATATAGTGAGTGTCTTCTGGCAATCAAGTACCGTGTGGTGGCAGAAGATGGTCATATCATCGGCGGCCCGTTTTATTATATTGAAAAAGGAATGGGACCAAAGTGGAAATGGCTTGGAAAATTATTTGCCTTCTTTGGTGTAGGTGTAGGCTTATTTGGAATCGGAACCTTTACACAGATTAATGGTATTACCAGTGCAGTAAAGGGTTTCTTTGACCCGGATACCATCTGGACAGTTGACCTCTTTGGAAGAACTTATTCCTGGACTGTAATTATTGCAGGTATTATTCTTACCATCTGTGTGGCGCTTGTTATCATCGGTGGAATTAAGAGAATCTCTACAGTATCACAGGTCATTGTACCATTTATGGCACTGACTTATGTGGTAGTTGTATTAATTATTATTGTGATGCATATTACAGAGGTTCCAGCAGCATTTGCAACCATTATAAAGAGCGCCTTTGGATTTAAGGCGGTAGCCGGTGGTGCAATGGGAAGTATTATTGTAGCAATGCAGAAAGGTATTGCCCGTGGTATTTTCTCAAATGAAGCAGGACTTGGTAGTGCACCAATTGCGGCTGCAGCAGTCCAGACCGATTATCCGGTAAAACAGGGACTGGTTTCCATGCTTGGAACTGTAATTGATACACTGATTATCTGTACCATGACAGGTCTTGCAATCGTACTTACAGGTACATGGGACATGGGCTTGGAAGGTGTTGCCGTTACAACCAAGGCATTCCAGCTCGGACTTCCGTTCCCAAATCAGGTAGCATCCTTTATCCTGATGGTATGTCTGGTATTCTTTGCATTTACCACAATCTTAGGATGGGATTATTACAGTGAGCGCTGTCTGGAGTATCTGACCGGACATAAGAAGGCTGTTGTAAAGGCATACCGCTGGTTATACATCTTAGCGGTATTTATCGGACCGTTTATGACAGTATCTGCTGTATGGACCATTGCAGATATTTTCAACGGACTGATGGCTCTGCCGAACCTGATTGCAGTTACTGCATTGAGCGGTGTGGTTGTGGCTGAAACCAAAGTTTATATGGATGGATTAAAAAAAGATAAGATTCAACCATAGAAAGATAGGAAAAAGGGAATATTAGATGATCACTAATTAGGAGCAGGTACAGTGAGAAAGTTATTGCGTTTTTTAAAGGATTATAAAAAAGAGAGCATTTTAAGTCCATTATTTAAATTATTAGAGGCATCCTTTGAATTGTTTGTGCCTTTGGTTATGGCAGCAATCATTGATACCGGTATTGGCAATAAAGATGGCGGATTCATCTTGAAAATGTGTGGAATCTTGATTTTGCTGGCATTAGTGGGACTGACCTGTTCCATTACTGCACAGTATTTTGCGGCAAAAGCGGCAGTAGGTTTTGCAACTAAGGTACGTCATGCATTATTTGACCATATTCAGAAATTGTCCTATACAGAGATGGATACCGCAGGAACGGATACCATGATTACCAGAATGACCAGTGATATCAATCAGGCACAGTCCGGTGTCAATATGGTACTCCGTCTGTTTTTGCGTTCTCCTTTTATTGTATTTGGTGCCATGATTATGGCATTTACCATTGACGTAAAGGCAGCGCTTATCTTTGTGGTAACGATTCCTGTTTTATCCGTTGTGGTATTTGGAATTATGATAATTACAATTCCGTTGTTCCGCCGGGTGCAGGCATCTTTAGATAAAGTCCTTGGAGTAACAAGGGAGAATCTGACCGGAAGCCGTGTTATCCGTGCCTTTAATAAAGAGCAGGAAGAAATTGCAGATTTTGATGAGAGTAATGAGAGGCTGACGGATGTACAGCTCTTCGTAGGAAAAATTTCAGCATTGATGAATCCGCTTACCTATATTATCATCAACGTGGCACTGGTTATTCTTATCTGGACAGGTGCAATTCAGGTAAATATCGGAAAGATTTCACAGGGTGAAGTAGTAGCACTGGTAAACTATATGTCCCAGATTCTGGTGGAATTAGTAAAGCTTGCAAACCTGATTATTACGGTAACCAAGGCAATTGCCTGTGGAAACCGCGTGCAGAGTATTTTTGAGATGGAGACTTCCATGGTGGATGGAAATGGAAGCAAAAAGGAAGATACCGGATATACCGTAGAATTCCGCAATGTTTCCATGCGTTATAAAGGTGCCGGAGCAGATACTTTAACCGGCATTGATTTTAAAGCAAAGCCAGGAGATACCATTGGTATTATCGGTGGAACCGGTTCCGGGAAGTCCTCTGTGGTCAATCTGATTCCTCGTTTCTATGATGTCACGGAGGGACAGGTTATGGTAGATGGCATGGATGTCCGGGAATATAAGATTACGGATTTAAGAGATAAGATTGGTATTGTGCCGCAGAAAGCAGTGCTGTTTGCGGGAACCGTCCGAAGTAATCTTGCCTGGGGCAAAGAGGATGCGACGGAAGAAGAGATGCAGCAGGCACTTTCCGTTGCACAGGCAGCAGAAGTTGTAGATAAGAAAGACGGTAAGCTGGATGCGGAAGTAGAACAGGGTGGAAAGAATTTCTCCGGTGGACAAAAGCAGCGTCTTACAATTGCCAGAGCACTGGTAAAACAGCCGGAAATCCTTATCATGGACGACAGCTCATCTGCACTGGATTATGCTACCGATGCTAAACTGCGTCAGGCAATTCATAATATGCCAAACCGTCCGACCGTATTTATCGTATCACAGCGTGCCGCATCCATTATGTATGCCGATAAGATTATCGTATTAGATGATGGAACTGTTGCAGGAACCGGCACCCATGAAGAGCTGTTAAAGGATTGCAGCGTATATCAGGAAATCTATTATTCGCAGTTTAAGAGGACGGAAGGAGGACACTGATATGAAAAAGGAATCAAGACAGAAGGAAAGCCTTGGAAGAATCCTTAAGTATATGAAAAAGTACTGGTTATTCTTAGGTTTGTCCATTGCATTAGCGGTGATCAGTGTAATTTTAACCTTATACATTCCGATTCTTACCGGAGATGCCATTGATTATATCGTAGACAAAGAAAAAGTAGATTTTACTTATATTACACCAATCCTTAAGAAAATGGTGGTAGTCATTCTGATTACGGCAGTTGCCCAGTGGATTATGAATGTCTGCAACAATAAGATGACTTATAATATTGTCCGGGATATCCGTAAGGATGCTATCCGTAAAATAGAAATTCTTCCACTGAAATATTTAGATGCTCATTCCTATGGTGAAATAGTCAGCCGTGTAATTGCAGATGTAGACCAGTTCGCAGATGGACTTCTGATGGGTTTTACCCAGTTGTTTACCGGTGTGGTAACAATTATCGGAACTTTAGGTTTTATGTTGAGCGTCAATGTAAAGATTACGGCAGTGGTCGTATTTTTAACACCGTTGTCTTTTGTGGTAGCAGGATTTATTGCAAAGAAAACATTCTCCATGTTTAAACTGCAGTCAGAGACAAGAGGAGAACAGACTGCTTTAATCGATGAAATGATTGGAAACCAGAAAATTGTCCAGGCATTTTCCCATGAAGATGAGGCGTTGGAAAGTTTTGATGAAATTAATGAAAGACTGGAAAAATATTCCCTTCGTGCCTTATTCTTTTCCAGCATTACCAATCCGAGTACCCGTTTTATCAATGCGTTAGTTTATGCAGGTGTTGGCGTGTTTGGCGCAGTTTCGGCTATCCATGGTGGAATCAGTGTTGGGCAGTTATCCTGTTTCTTAAGTTATGCAAATCAGTATACGAAGCCCTTTAATGAGATTTCCGGTGTCGTAACTGAGTTACAGAATGCACTGGCTTGTGCAGCAAGAGTATTTGAGCTGATTGATGAAGAGGCACAAGTACCGGATGCAGAAGATGCAGTGGTATTAGAGGAAGTAAAGGGAGATGTGGATTTAGAGCATGTTTACTTCTCTTATGAGCCGGGGCAGAAGCTGATTGAGGATTTTAATCTCTATGTCAATCCGGGTGAGCGTGTGGCAATTGTCGGACCGACCGGATGCGGTAAGACAACATTGATTAATCTTCTGATGCGGTTCTATGATGTCAACAGCGGAACCATCCGTGTCAGCGGCGTGCCGGTGAAAGATATGACAAGAAGCAGCCTGCGCAGCAGCTATGGTATGGTATTGCAGGAAACCTGGTTAAAGGAGGGAACCATTCGTGAGAACATCTGTATGGGAAAACCGGATGCTACCGATGAAGAAATCATGGAGGCAGCAAAAGCTTCCCATGCCCATAATTTTATCAAACGTCTGCCCAAGGGCTATGATACGGTAATAGCAGAGGACGGTGGCAATCTTTCCCAGGGACAGAAACAGCTTCTTTGCATTGCCAGAGTTATGCTTTGCCTGCCGCCAATGCTGATTTTGGATGAAGCAACTTCATCGATTGACACACGAACTGAGATGAAGATTCAGGAAGCTTTTGGCCGGATGATGAAGGGAAGAACCAGTTTTATCGTTGCCCATCGTCTGTCTACCATTGAAGAGGCAGACATTATTCTGGTTATGAAAGACGGACATATTATCGAACAGGGCAATCATGAAGAACTGCTTCAGAAGAATGGCTTCTATGCAGCCCTTTATAACAGCCAGTTCGCACAGTCATAGAATTGATTTATAGTGTTACATGTTGTAACAGCATTTCGTACGTTACCCCAAGTTCCGGATTAAAATTCCATGGAACGAGAGCTGCCTGGCAGCCGGGGTAACGTTTTTTGATGTCTAAAATGCATTCCATGGCGCCGATTACGGGAGAATCATTAAGGGAAGAAGTCCGTTCATTTCCAAAGAAAGCGTCTTTCCCGGTAGAAAGCAAAATGGTATCATTAACCCGTTTTACAATCTCATCGGTCTGGGAGGCAATATATTCCGTTACCCGTTCGTCCTGCCAGTGACAGGCTTCTGCAATGGTATCCCAGATCCACGCAGCCATATTATTAAGCTGGCTGTGAAGACCAAAAGCTACAGAATAATCAAAAGCATGGCTGCCATAGCGTATGACATGCTTTTTGGCTTTCTCATAAGTCTGATGCAGAAATGCCAGTGCCGTACTGACCGGAAGCTCCGTATCGATGGAAGCACCAAAAAGCTTTTTCTGCTCAAAGAGTGTATCACAGAAATTCTCGTAGTCACTGCCGTATAAACCGGTAAGATTGCATTCGTCAAGGTGAATGGTAGGATAAGTTTCCAGTTGATAGCGTTTAAGAGCCTGTTTCATGGCAGGAAGATTATTATCAATTAAAGTAATCGATGAAAAGTGTCCGGCAAGGAGTGACAAGTCCCAGTCGTTACAGCAGCCAGCACCAAAGATAGCAAGAGTACTGTCAGCAGCAGTAGATGCAATCAGATAGTTGCTGATGGCATTGCGATACTCTGCCCAGTCTTCATAGGCGTGGGGCAGAAATTGTTTTTGCAAGAGGTCTTCGTAAAGTGACATGGGATACTCCTTTCGTTATGTGTATCAGAACGGTTGGTATAAATGTGGTTATTTTTGATGCTGAGAGGGAAAGAACATTTTCCAAGTAGCTGTAGCAGATATGGCTTTTCAACCACCACAACAGACCACATTTATACAAACTGGTTTGCTTCCTCATCATATTCGTAGTCGATGGCAGAAAGCTTGCTGCAGAGCTCATCTTTCGAAAGATTTAATGCAGAACAGAGTTCATTTAAGGTAGGGTAGAAGTCCCGAAGCTGCGTGTTGATGTAACTTAATAACATGACTGGGTCATTTGGTATATTCATGGTGTAATATCTCCTTTTATCATTGATTGCATAGGTGCTTGCGAAAGGGGGAGAGGATTTCCTGCAATAATATTACGCCGATTCACAGGGAAATTTCTCTTTCGATACAAAATACCACAATTCTAAAATGCATCTTTTGCTTGTTATTATTAAAACCGTCTTTCCAATGTTTGTCAGAATAGCAGCACGGTTCGTCGAAGTACAGATGCCTGATAAAGGCTGTTAGGGGCACTTGGAATTTCGTCTGGCAACAGGCAACGCTGGTACAGGGATGTACCAGCGAGGCACATTTGAACATGGATGTGAATTTGTGCCGGTTGCCAGACGAAAACAGCATTATACCGAAATTCCTAGTGCCCCTTGCAGGCATTATGTGGCATCTGCCCTCGACGGACAGTACTGCTATTCAGCCAAAGCAACCGGAAAGACAGTTTACAAACAAGCAAAAGACGCATTCTAAGAACTGTTGGCATTTTGTATCGGATAAAGAGAAATTTTCCTGTGAATCGCATAATATTTTTCGCAAAAACTTTCCCCATTCGCAAGCACCTATGGATTATTCAGGTATATGCCCAATTTTAGTCTAAAATTTATCGGCTGACAACCTGAAATTAATATAGAAAATGATTTACATTACTGATTTATCATGGTAGTATACTAAAGTGATAGAAAAAGAACTTAATAAAAAGATATTACAAAAAGAGGAGGAACTCTATTATGAAGAAGAAAATGTTGACTGTTTTACTGGCAGCTGCAATGACCGTGTCACTGGCTGGCTGTGGAAGTAAGGATGCAGATAAGAAAGACAATGCATCTGTCCAGAATACTGAAAATGCAAAGAGCGACAATGGTTCAGACCGAACCCAGTTTGTTGTAGGATTTGACGCAGAATTTCCACCATATGGTTATATGGATGAAGATGGAGATTATACCGGATTTGACCTTGAACTGGCACAGGAAGTATGCGACCGTAACGGATGGGAACTGGTAAAGAAACCAATTAACTGGGATTCAAAAGATATGGAATTAGAGTCAGGTTCCATTGACTGTATCTGGAACGGATTTACCATGAACGGAAGAGAAGATGATTATACATTCTCTGATCCATATGTAGACAACAGTATCGTTGTAGTTGTTGCAAAAGATTCGGATATTAATAAATTATCAGATCTGGCAGGAAAAGTAGTAGACGTCCAGGCTGATTCTTCAGGACTTGCAGCATTACAGGGAGATGATGCAACCGATGAAAATAAAGAGCTGACTGCATCTTTTGCTGAACTTCAGCAGGTAGCTGATTACAATACTGCATTTATGAACTTGGAGTCCGGTGCTGTAGATGCAGTAGTATTGGATATCGGAGTAGCAAAATACCAGATGTCATCCAGAGGAGATGCTTTCCGTATGTTGGATGAACAGGTATCCAGCGAGCAGTATGCAATCGGATTTAAAAAAGGTAATACAGAGTTAAAAGACCAGGTTCAGAAGACCTTGGATGAGATGGTAAAAGATGGAACATTTACTACTATCGTAAATAACTACACAGATTATAATTTACCAGAAATGGTTTGCTTAGGAGAATAGATATGTCATTTATTGCTGTAGCACAGCAGCTGGGTTCCGGTATGCTGGCATCACTTTCTATATTTGTATTAACATTGGTATTTTCACTGCCGTTAGGACTTTTAGTGGCATTTGGAAGAAAGTCACGGATTAAGCCGGTGCAGTGGCTTGTAAAATTATACATATCCATTATGCGTGGAACTCCGCTGATGCTTCAGCTTCTGGTGGTGTATTTTGGACCATATTACTTATTTGGAATCCGAATCTCCAAAGAGTATAGCTTTTATGCAACAATCATTGGTTTCTCCATTAATTATGCGGCATATTTCGCAGAGATTTACCGTGCAGGAATCGAAGGAATCCCGGTAGGGCAGTATGAAGCAGCCAAAGTATTGGGCTACTCTAAGGCACAGACCTTCTGTAAAATCATTTTCCCACAGATGGTAAAACGTGTGGTGCCGCCGGTAACCAATGAAGTTATTACACTGGTAAAAGATACTTCCATGGCATTTGTACTGGCTTATGCAGAAATGTTTACCATTGCAAAACAGATTGCGGCCCGTGTCAGCAGCATCATGCCATTGTTTGTAGCAGGACTTTTCTACTACATCTTTAACTTTGTAGTGGCATTTATCATGGAACGAATTGAAAAGAAACTGAGTTATTATAAGTAAGGAGAGGAAAAGAATGAAGCTGTTAGAGATAAAGAATGTAAAGAAAAGCTTTGGGGCTGTAGATGTACTTCATGATATTTCACTCTCCGTGGAACAGGGTGAGGTTGTAGCAATTATCGGTCCTTCCGGTTCCGGTAAATCAACACTGCTGCGTTGTGCCACACTTCTTGAGACTATGGATGAAGGAGAACTGGTTTATCTGGGTGAGCATGCAGTGTCAACCGGTGCAGATGGCAAATCCCGGTATGCAGGAAATGCAGAATTAAAAAAGATTCAGGGATATTTTGGACTGGTATTTCAGAACTTTAATCTGTTTCCGCATTATTCTGTGTTAAAGAATCTGATGGATGCACCGGTACATGTGCAGAAGCGGAATAAAGAAGAAGTAAAAAAAGAAGCAATGGAGCTTCTTGAAAAAATGGGGTTATCCGATAAGGCAGACTGCTATCCATGCCAGCTTTCAGGTGGACAGCAGCAGAGAGTTGCCATTGCAAGAGCGTTAGCACTTCATCCACAGATTTTATTCTTTGATGAGCCAACCTCCGCATTAGATCCGGAGCTTACCGGAGAAATCTTAAAAGTAATCCGTCAGCTGGCAAGTGAGCATATGACCATGGTAATTGTAACTCATGAGATGGCATTTGCCAGAGATGTGGCTGACCGTGTCATTTTTATGGATGGCGGTTATATTATTGAACAGGGTGACCCGAAGGAAGTAATCGAGCATCCGAAAGAAGAGAGAACAAAGCAGTTCCTGGCAAGATTTGCCCAGAATTAGGATTGGGTAAAACCGGGATTGCATTATTTATAAAGTCTGCTATAATTCGTCATAGGTATTTGCTTCAACGACCAATCAATATGTATGAGAACAAGCATAGGAGAAGCTATGAAGATAATTATAGTGGGCTGTGGTAATGTAGGTGCAACACTTGCAGAACAGCTTAGTAAAGAAAAACATGATATTACAGTAATTGATTGCAGACAGCAGGCTGTTGAGGCAGTGACCAATGTCTGTGATGTAATGGGAATTATTGGAAATGGTGCAAGTTTTAATGCACAGACAGATGCAGGGATTGCAGATGCAGACCTTATGATTGCAGTGACAGGTTCAGATGAACTGAATCTTTTATGCTGTCTGATCGCAAAAAAAGCAGGAGGCTGCCATACGATTGCAAGAGTCAGCAATCCTGTATACAGTAGAGAAATAGGTTTTATTAAAGAGGAATTAGGGTTGTCCATGATTATCAATCCACAGCTTGCAGCAGCACGCGAAATGGCGAGACTGCTGAAATTCCCTTCCGCGCTCAAAGTGGATTCATTTGCCAAGAGCCGGGTGGAATTAGTCAACTACCGGATTGAGGAGGACAACCCTCTTTGTAATATGCAGCTTAAGGATATGGGAAGCAGACTGCATTGTGACGTACTGATAGCAGTGGTTGAGCGTGGAGATGAAGTATATATTCCGGATGGTAATTTTGAGTTGAAAGCCAGGGATGAGATTTCTATTGTAGGAACACCGGCTAAAACCATTGAATTCTTTAAGAAATTGGGTGTGCCTACTTCTTCTGCGAGAGATGCACTGATTGTTGGTGGCGGAAGAACTTCTGTTTATCTTGCAAAGCAGCTTTTGGAAATGGGTATCCGTGTCAAAATTGTAGAGCGTGACGAAGAACGCTGCGAAGAATTAAATGAAATGGTTCCAAAGGCGATGATTATCTGTGGTGATGCAACAGATAAAGACCTTTTAATCGAAGAGGGATTGTTAGAGACAGAAGCCTTTGTGGCAACCACTAATTTTGATGAAGAGAATATCATGCTGGCATTGTTTGCAAAGAGTTTATCTTCTGCAAAACTGATTACTAAAGTTCATCGTATTTCTTATGATGATATTATTGACCAGTTAGATGTAGGAAGTATTATTTATCCGAAATTTATTACTTCCGAGAGTATTATCAAGTATGTACGTGCTATGAAAAACTCCATGGGAAGCAATATTGAGACATTGTACCGGCTGAATGATAACCGGGTAGAAGCACTGGAATTTTTAATTAAAGAGGGTTCTCCGGTGGTTGGAATTCCATTGCAGGATCTTCGCTTGAAACCTAAGATGCTGATTGGATGTATCACCCATAAAGGAAAAGTGACCATTCCAAAAGGACAGAGTGTAATTGAAGTGGGAGATACGGTAATTCTTGTTACCACGACGACAGGGTTACATGATATCCGGGATGCATTAAGGTAGGAGGCTTGTCATGAATTATTCCATGATTCGATACATATTAAGCAGTGTTATATGCTTCGTGGGAATCTTTCTTCTGCTTCCGGCAGCAACAGCAGGTATTTATCAGGAAAAGGAAGGCTTTTTATATCTGATTACCGGACTTGCCTGTATGCTGATTGGTTTTTTGGGCAGAAGAAGAAAACCGAAGAGCAGTGTATTTTATTCAAAAGAAGGATTTGCAGCAGTTGCATTAAGCTGGATAATCCTCAGTCTGATTGGCGCATTGCCCATGTATTTAACCGGAGAATTTCCATCTTATATTGATGCGTTATTTGAGACAATTTCCGGCTTTACGACAACAGGTTCAAGTATCTTAAGTGATGTAGAGACACTTTCCCGTGGAACAGCTTTCTGGCGTTGCTTTACCCACTGGATCGGTGGTATGGGTGTGCTGGTATTTATTATGGCAGTCATGCCCCTTTCCGACAGCTCCAGCATGCATCTGATGCGTGCAGAAAGCCCGGGACCAGCTGTTGGAAAACTGGTTCCAAAGGTAAAGACTACTGCAATGATTCTCTATGGAATCTATGTAGTCTTTACGGTGATTGAGATTATTGCGCTGTTAATAGCAGGAATGCCACTCTTTGATTCCATGACATTGACCTTTGGTACCGTGGGAACCGGTGGATTTGGACTATTGAACAGTAGTATAGCATCTTATAGTACAGCGGTGCAGATTATCATTACGGTATTTATGATTATCTGTTCCATTAATTTTACTGTATATTATATGTTTTTGATTAAGCGGCCGAAGGAAGCACTGATGTGTGAGGAAATGCGTTACTATCTTTTGATAGTATTCGGTTCGGCACTGCTTATTGCATTTAATATCAGAGCCAGCTTTGCTTCTTTTGGAAAAGCATTCCAGCAGGCAATCTTTCAGGTGGCATCTGTTATCAGTACTACAGGATTTGCCACGGCAGATTTTAATCTCTGGCCGGAATTTTCAAGAATGATTCTGGTGCTTTTAATGTTTGTCGGAGCCTGTGCCGGAAGTACCGGCGGTGGATTTAAGGTTTCTCGTCTCATTATTATGGTAAAATCTGTCCGCAATGAAATTATGTCTGTGACCCATCCGAGAAGTGTGCAGAAGGTACATATGGACGGAAGACGAATACCGGATAATGTGGTAAAGACTGTGTTATGCTATCTGGCAGGCTATGTTGTTATTCTTATCGTATCAGTGTTGTTAATCAGTCTTGATAATTTTGATATGACAACGAACTTTACAGCAGTTATGGCAACCTTTAATAATGTCGGACCGGGACTTAACAGGGTAGGACCGACCGGTAACTTTGGTGGGTTCAGTGTTTTATCCAAGCTGGTATTGATGTTTGACATGCTGGTTGGTCGATTGGAATTATACCCGATGTTAGTGATTTTTGCACCGGGTTTATGGCGGATTCATCCTCACCGCCATGTTGGCAAAGTTCAGTAAATCTTAATAAATAATAAGGAATCCCTCCTTTGTCTGTATGCTATAATGTGTTTGGAATAGCAGACAGGCAGGAGGGATTTTTATGAAAAACCGTATTCTTGTGGTGGATGATGAGAAGGAGATTGCAGACTTAGTAGAGATATATCTGGTAAGTGAGAAGTTTGACGTAATCAAGTGTTACGATGGAGATACAGCAATAGATGCAATAGAGCATGAGAAAATTGACCTTGCAATTTTGGATATTATGCTGCCGGGGATTAGTGGACTGGAGCTGTGCCGCCGGATTCGAAAAAAAGAGAATTATCCGGTTATTATGTTAACTGCAAAAGATTCCGAAGTGGATAAAGTAACCGGACTTACCATAGGAGCTGATGATTATGTGACAAAACCGTTTCTTCCGCTGGAACTGGTTGCAAGAGTGAAGGCACAGTTACGCCGTTATGAGCGCTATGGAGCAAGGACGGACCAGCCGGCAGAGAATATGTCTTTCGACGGTAATATAATAGAAAATACATCTGCAAATGGTTCATATGATGCGGCAGATGGAACTTATGCATCAAATCATGCAGGAACGGAATCGGATGATACTATTATATGCCGTGGAATTTTGTTAAAGAAATGTGCACATGAATGCTATCTGGATGGAGATGAGATTTCACTTACACCGACAGAATTTACGATTTTGCAGGCGTTGTGTGAAGCAAAAGGCAGGGTACTCAGTGCGGAAGAGCTGTTTCATATTATCTGGAAAGACGAATATTATAGCAAAAGCAACAATACCATAACCGTTCACATCCGGCATCTGCGGGAGAAACTTAAGGATACCGGTGAACGTCCAAAATACATTAAGACAGTATGGGGAGTGGGATATAAAATTGAAGGATGACAATAATAATAAAAAACTGGATTTTGCACCGGTAAGACGAAAAATATTTTCCCGGATTGTATTACTGATGGCAGGAGCTTTCTTTGGCATCTGGTTTCTCTACCAGTATGTGCTGCAGGGCAGATTTGCGGATGGAATTGTAAGGTTTCTTTATGATTTTACCAGCATGACTTATGAAGATGCGAGAGATTTCTATTGGCATAATATCGGAAATCACTTCGAACTGATTTTCTTTGGGGCAATTGCACTGGTATTCTGTCTGATGTTTTATTTCTTTTTAAATTCATTTACAAAATATTTTCAGGAAATCGATGACGGAATCAATGCATTGGTGCATCATGATGGCAGACAGATCCGCATGTCGAAGGAAATGGCTGCCATGGAAGAAAAGTTAAACAGCGTGAATGCAACTTTAAACCGGCAGCTTTATGATATTCAGATGGCAGAGAAGAAGAAGGATGAGCTGGTATTGTATCTTGCCCACGATATCCGGACACCGCTTACCTCTGTGATTGGGTATCTGAAATTATTAGAGGAGATGCCGGATATTTCAAAAGAGCAACAGGATAAATTTATCCATGTCACCCTGGACAAAGCACTGAGACTGGAAGTTCTGGTGAATGAATTTTTTGACATTACCCGTTTTAACCGGCAGGATATTGAACTGGCAACGACAGAGATAGACCTTTATTATATGCTGATGCAGCTGTCGGATGAAGTCTACCCGCTTCTTGCACCGGAACATAAGAAAGTGGAAATACGGGCTGATGAAAACTGCAAAGTATATGGGGATGCAGATAAGCTGGCGCGGATTTTTAATAACATATTAAAAAATGCCATTGCCTACAGCAACCCGGACAGTACCATTGTTATTTCCGCATGGGAGGAGCCACCGGGAACCGTTATCCTGTTCAGTAATCAGGGGCAGACCATATCACCGGAAGAACAGCAGCGTATTTTTGACAAGTTCTATCGGCGGGATGAAGCGAGACAGACCAACAGCGGGGGAGCGGGTCTGGGACTTGCCATCGCAAAAGAACTGGTGGATCTGCATGGAGGAACCATTCGTGTAATGAGTGAAAACGGCCGGACAACATTTAAGGTCTGCCTGCCGAGACGAAAAATGCCGACAGCTTAGAAACGCCGGTTGTATTTTTATGCGTATTATTTTATAATATTCGTTATGAGTAAAGAAGAAAAAAAGCTAAGACAACAAAATAAAGAGAAGATAAAGCAGGAGAAAGCCGCTGCCAAAGCAGAAAGCAAGCAGGAGAAGCAGGCGGTCAAAGAGCAGAGCCGGCACGAAAAAGCCGCTTCAAAGGAACTAGAAAAGCAGGAGAAGCAGCAGCGGAAAGCAGAAGATAATAAGCGTCGTCATACCGATATCAAATGGGACCGGCTGGATAATACGGCACATCTTTTTCCGGTCATTGCAGGAGAAGCAATGAGCAATGTGTACCGGATTGCAGTTACCTTAAAGGAAGAGGTGCAGCCGGAGTATCTGCAGCAGGCACTGGATATCGTACTTCCAAAATTTCCGGGCTTTAACTTAAGACTGCGTCAGGGGATTTTCTGGTATTATTTTGAAGAAAATGGCAAGAGAGCTCCAAGAGTACAGGAAGAAAGACATTTTCCATGCCGTTTTATCAGACAGAATAAGAACCACAGCTATCTTTTCCGGGTAACTTATTATAAATGCCGGATTAACCTTGAGGTTTTTCATGTACTGACAGATGGCATGGGCGGAATCAATTTCTTAAAGGAGCTGACCTATCAGTATTTAAGACTGGTGCATCCGGAACTGAAGGAGAAGCTGGGAGATAAGTTAAGCAGCGACACATCCATGAACCGTGAGGACAGCTTCCTTAAAAATTACAAGCACAGCTATGCCAAGGGATATAAGACAAAGAAAGCATATCTTATCAAAGGGGAAAAATTACGAACCGATGAATTTGGAGTGATTCATGGATTTGTAAAGATTCCGGCATTGAAAGAGGTATGTCATAAATATGGTGTCAGCATCAATGAGTATCTGGTTGCGGCATTTGCTTACAGCGTATACCGGGAATATCTGCATGGCATGCCGGACAAACGTCCGATTCGTGTGGCGGTTCCGGTGAATTTAAGACCATATTTTAATTCCATTACCACCAAGAACTTTTTTACGGTAGTATCTGCAGAGTTTGAACCGGTGGAGGATTCCTATACGTTTGAAGAAGTATTGAAGATTACTACAGAGAGTCTTCATCAACAGATTAATAAAGAGCATTTAGAGGAACTGTTTTCCTATAATGTTTCCAATGAAAAATTATTGGTTGCAAGAGCAGTACCGCTGTTTTTGAAAAATATTGCCATGCGTTATGTGTATACATCGGCAGCACTGGCAAATACATCAACCGTAACCAACATTGGAAATGTGAAAGTGGAAGAGGATTACCAGCCATATATCAAGATGTTTTATGCATTCCTTGCCATGTCAAAGGGACAGAATATCAAGGGAACGATTTGTTCCTATCAGGATATGCTGGCATTTACCTTTAGTTCTGTTTTAAAAGATACATCCCTGCAGCGTGGATTTTTCCGGAAACTGTCAGAGGATGGTCTGAATGTGGAAATAGAAAGTAATGGTGTGTATTATGAGTAAATGTAAGAACTGTAATGTGGAAATCTTAGATGACAGCCAGATCTGTCCGCTGTGCCACAGTGTGTTAGAAGAGGGAGAAGAAGGACACAATACCTATCCGGATGCATGGATTCCCACCAGAAGATTAAAATTTGTGACAAATATTATATTCTTTCTGGTGTTATTAGGCAGTGTGGCAGCAGGCTATCTCAATTATATCTGGTATCAGGGAAAACTCTGGAGCCTGATTGCAATTGCAGGACTTTGGTATCTGTTCCTGATTTTCCGGCTGGATATTTTAAGCAATAATGGATATCGGACGAAAATCATAGCAACCACATTATCCGGAATTTTATATGTGATTCTGATTGACTGGATAGTGGGATTCCATGGCTGGTCGGTTAATTATGTGCTTCCGGCAGGCATTATGCTGTTAGATGCAGGTATTGTTCTGCTCATGATTATCAATTCCAGAAACTGGCAGAGTTATCTGATGTTCCAGTTGTTTGGAATTGTATGCAGCCTGATACCGCTGCTTTTGATAGCACTTCACATCGTGACCCATCCGGGCTTAAGTGAACTGGCATTTGGAATATCGGTATTTTTATTCCTCGGAACGCTGATTATCGGTGACCGCAGAGCCAGACTAGAGTTAAAGAGAAGATTTCATGTAAGGTGATTATGGAAGAAAGTAAGACGAGTGTACAGGGCAGAGTCATCCGTGACCTAATTGCCCATTTTGCAAGTGATAACTTGATAGGAAGAAAATTAAAGACCGGAGAGCTTCGTAAGAAAATGGTGGAACCGGCGTGGAAATGCCCGGACTGTTTTCTGATGCAGAAAATTAAGATGCCACAGTTTGAAATGGAACTTTTAACCTCCATGCAGAATCCGAGGGAAGATAAAGTAGTTCTGCAGCTGCATGGTGGCGGGTATATTGGAAAAATGCGAAATGCCTACCGCACCTTTGCCGGACTTTACAGCGAGGTGGGAAGAGGAATCAGTGTGCTGACCATCGATTACCGCGTGGCACCGGAGCATCCTTTCCCGGCAGCATTGGAAGATACGGTGGAAGCCTATGAATGGCTGCTAAGCTGTGGATTTAAGCCGGAACAGATTATTGTGGCAGGTGATTCTGCCGGAGGTGGACTGGCATTGGCACTTTGCATGTACTTAAAGGATCATGGGAAAGCACTTCCCTGCGGACTGATTGCTATGTCTCCCTGGACAGATCTGACTGCCAGTGGTGAATCCTATGATACGAATTATGAGCGGGACCCTTTATTTGGAAATACAAGAGACAGTCTCATTTATAATAAGGATTATGTAGGAGACGCAGACGAAACGAATCCTTATATTTCACCGTTGTTTGGTGACTTCACAGGATTTCCGCCAATGCTGATTCAGGTAGGTTCTTATGAGATGCTTTTAAGTGATTCCACATCCGTAGCAGAAAAGGCAAAGAAGCAGGGCGTAAAAGTCCGCTTAAGCATTTACGAAGGAATGTTTCATGTATTCCAGATGGCAATGCTTATGATGCCGGAATCCAAGCGGGCATGGGCTGAAGTCGGCAAATTCATTGAGATGATTTCGGAATAAAAATCCGCTGTATCGGAAAAGACTGATTAAAATGTCTCAACCGGGACAGCGGATTTTGTATATGCAGGTAACTAACGTTTGTTAGTCAGGTGTGACACGTTCATATAATTTGGCAGTCCATTTTCATAGGAAATGGAAGTCTCGCCCTGAATCAGTGGGAGAAGATATGCTACCATTTCTTCGGTAACGTCATTTCCACGCTCGTTAATCCATGATCTTGGAACGGATTTTGCTTCGTTCGCAATATTTTTGATTTCTGCATAACCGTATTCGATGGTATATGGTGCATTGGAAGTACGGTTCATGGTTACCATGGAAGCGGTAATGCCCTGTTTTGCAAACGCAACAGCATGTTCACCGGAAGCAACAGCTTCATTTAAATCGGTGGCAGAAGAAAGGTGGGCAGCGCAGCGCTGTAATACATTTACTTCTACAGAACGGACTTTTACGTTGATATTGTCTTTAATCAGATATTCCAACGCTTTACCGGCACCGCTTAACTGGCTGTGACCGAAGGTATCTTCCATGCTTTCTCCGGCACAGATATAATTGCCTTCTGCATCATGAATTCCTTCAGATACCGCAATGATAATATTGTTGTGTTCCTCTAAGAGCGCACGCACATTCGTTAAGAACTCATCTTTATCAAAATTGCATTCCGGAAGATAAATAAGATGCGGTGCATCGCTGTATTCGTTTCTGGCAAGGGCGGAAGCGGCGGTCAGCCAGCCGGCATCGCGTCCCATAATTTCTACGATTGTTACACTCTTTACGGCATAGATAAATGTATCATGTGCAATTTCAAGTAAAGAAGACGCAATATATTTGGCGGCGGAGCCAAATCCCGGAGTGTGGTCTGTTACCATCAGGTCATTATCGATGGTCTTTGGAATACCAATAATGCGGACATTGCTTCCGATACGCTCGGCATATTCGGAAAGCTTTAATACGGTATCCATGGAATCATTTCCGCCGATATAGAAGAAGGCACCGATATTCAGCTTTTCAAACTGCTTGAAAATATAGTTATAAGAAGAATCATCATCCATAAAATCCGGCAGCTTAAAACGGCAGGAACCAAGGTACATTGCCGGTGTGTGAATCAGACGTTCTAATGCATTATCGTCTGCTTCCATAATTTCGGAAAGGTTAAGATAATGTTCATTTAAAATACCTAAGATTCCATTTACGGAACCGTAAACAGTGCCATAGCAGCCGGCAGCACCTTTAATGACACCGGCAAGGCTTGCATTTATTGCAACGGTTGGTCCGCCGGACTGGGCAACCATGCAGTTTTGAATCGATGTATTCATAGTCAGACTCCTTTGTGATTTCAAAGATTTGTGTTAGGATATATAAAAAAGTTATAGTTACGATAAGAAAATATCCTACAAGAATAACTATATATGATAGAATCGGAAAAGGCAAGACTAATCCGGCGGGAGTGGGAAGAACCGCAAGAAAAAATAGAGGAAAGGCAAAAGAGATGGAAAATTGTATGCTCTGCCCAAGAGAATGTGGCGTAAATCGTAAAAAAGGTGAAATGGGAGTCTGTGGTCAGACAGCAGCTATAAAGGCTGCAAGAGCGGCACTTCATATGTGGGAAGAACCGTGCATTTCCGGGCAGAATGGCTCCGGAACGGTATTTTTCAGCGGCTGTAATTTAGGCTGTATCTTCTGCCAGAATCACAATATTGCCACAGGAAAAGCTGGAATTGAAATAAGTATAGAACGGCTGGCAGAAATTTTCCTGGAATTGCAGGAAAAGGGTGCAAATAATATCAATCTGGTAACGGCAGGACATTTTGTACCACAGGTGGTTGAAGCACTGAAGCTGGCAAAGCAGCAGGGACTTTATCTTCCGATTGTTTATAATACCAGCTCCTATGAAAAGGTGGAAACACTTCGCCTGTTAGAGGGTTATGTGGATATTTATCTTCCTGATTTAAAATATGTTGACAGCGCAATCAGCAGCAGGTATTCCCATGCCGCGGACTATTTTACTTGTGCCAGTGCAGCGATTGCAGAAATGGTGCGGCAGGTAGGCGAGCCGGAATTTGTTTTCGAACGGGCAGCAGGCAAAGAAGGCAGCAGTGCAGAATTTCCGGTAGATGAGAAAAAGAAAATTTCGGAACAGCAGAATAATATGATATTTGACGCAGCAGAATATCAGGAGCGCAGCGAAGCCGGGGAGTCTCTTCTGATAAGAAAAGGCGTCATTGTGCGCCATCTTGTTATGCCGGACTGTGTGGAAGATTCCAAGCGTGTGATATCTTATCTTCTTAAGACCTATGGCGGTCAGATTTTTATCAGCATTATGAATCAGTATACGCCGCTGCCACAGTGCAGGGAGTATCCGGAATTAAGCCGCCGGGTAACGGAAGCGGAATATGATGCGGTGGTGGATTATGCGATTGAACTTGGCATTGAAAATGGCTTCATCCAGGAAGGAGATGTGGCAGAGGAGAGCTTTATCCCGGAGTTTGATGGAGAAGGGATTGTACGGAAAGATGAAGATAGATAATTAAAAACAAACTTATTGAACATATGTTCTTCACATGGTATAATATTAATGTATAATTGAAAAAGAAAGCAGGATGTGTTTTCCGATTATTAGATGCCCTCTAGTTGGTAAAGGAGGGTGATGCCCTATGAACACAATAGAAGTTCTTACTTTGTTGCTAGTAATATTTGCGGCGCTATCTTACATAGATAATCATAATAATAAAAAGAAATAGCATCCCACTCGTCCAAAAGTAGATGCTATTTCAAAAATAGTTTTCACTGAGGGCAAATCGGAGCATATCCGATTACCTTTCTAAGTAGATTATACACTAGGGTACTTGGCTTTTCAAGTACCCTTTTTTACTTGCCATTCATTCGTAAGAAACTGCCGGTGGCAGGTCCTGTAGGTGCAAGTGGCGAGAAAAATCGCATAGTCAATATGTGTGATGCTTAGAAATTCCGAAGTTTATTATTAGTTTGATCAAGCAAATAGTCTATTGATACATTATAATAGTCCGCAAGTTTTATAAGAATATCGGTTGGAATATCACGTTTCCCCAATTCGTAATAAGAATACGCTACTTGACTACAGCTAAGAACCTGAGCCATCTGCTCTTGCGTTATATCTGAATCTTCACGTAAATCACGTATATGCTTGTAACGATGAATTGTAGTTGTCATTTAGTTACCTCTCTTGAATTTAATATACATAAAACAATTTGTTATATTGATTTTTAAAACAAAATGTTTTAAAATATAAATGATTAAGAAAAAGTGATGAATAGATTTGGAGAGAGGAAGAGAAAATGAAAAGAGAAATAGTTAAAAAAACTATGATGTTACTGGCAATATCAGGGATGATTTTTTCGGGCTGCGGAAAAGAAGAAAAAACATATGTGCCACAAAAGAAAACTGAAACCGAAATAAGCAAATCAGAAAATGACAGTGAGTTAGAAACGGAAACAGAGGGTATATCAGAAGGGAAAATTTATAAAATAACAACGGAATATGATTTGGAAGATTATGCATCAGGATATGTTATTGTTTCTAAAAATGATGGATTATTATACGGAGTAATTGACAAAGATGGCAATGAAGTTATTCCGGTTGAATATGACAACATCCAGCTTGTCAGGGGAGAAGAGGAGGAAAGTGATAAGGATGAAGTATATTTTGTGTGTGAATATGAAGGGGAAGAGGAAGTTTTAGATAGCAATGGACAGAAGATTCTGGATGGAAAAGTAGAGAGAGTTACACCTCATTTAGGAGAGATTAGTGCCGATTCGCCTTTTTTCTATGAACTGAATTATACATATTCTACAGATTATATGAATCAGGATATTTCGCTTAGATATTATGATATAAAAGGGGATATGCTATGTGATATTAATCTTCTTGAGATAGAGGATATTGACCGTGCAATGTATGATACAGTAGATTTAACGGTATTAAATACAGAGCTTATTTCTAATGACAGGATATTGGTTTGTATAGGTGGTGCATTGAAACCAAAAGATGAGTCAAGCGGCTTAGAAGCATATTACAATGTATCATTATACAATTTGAAGGGAGAAAGATTACAGGAATGGAATGAGCTGGCTACTCCAAGTGGCATGACAGTAGAAGATGACAATAGTTTTATCTTTGTAACAGTTGATTATTGGGCAGAAGGTTATCAGTATGAATTATATTCGATAGATGAAAATGGCAATTTGACAGATTTAGGGGATTTGGAGTCCCAGAATAAGTATAGTTTATCAAGTGCAGGACAAATTCAGGTGAATGAAGAAAGCTCAAGTAGTGAGAATTCTAGTGACTATACATTGGGGAAAAATGGAGAGTATAGATTATATCAAACAAATGATACATGGAAATTGGAAGATTCCAATGGGAATCCATTATATGACAAGCGTTATTTTGAGTGCTGGCATAAAGAAGACTGCTTTTTCCTGCTGAATGAAGATAATCAGATTTGTTTGATAAATAAAAATGGGCAGATGCTTGTAGATTATGGAACAATTACATGGAACGGAGAATATGGAATGTTTGGAGATTCTGAGATAACGGATGATAGCATTCGGTCAGATGGAAATAGTGTATGTTTTGAAGTTGCAGGGGATGACGAAAATATTTTGTACATCTTTTTCCCCGAGGAAGAAAAGTAGAAATTTTAGAATAATATTATATTACAAGATGATATCATCTTTAGGAGGTTAATATGGGAATTGGTGATACAAGCGTATTTTAGGTATATTTGGAAGGAGCATTCGGGAAACTGGATGCTCCTTTTTCGTCGGGCAAATTCACCCTAAATTCGCCCAAAATGATAAAAATCTTGACATCTCCCGCAAAAGTTCTATAATACATTTTCGGTAATGCGAGGATGTAGAAAGATGAATAAAGAAAGAGACTATTTTTTTGATAATTTAAAAGCGGTATTGATATTCTTAGTTGTGCTTGGACATTTCCTGCTCCCAATCCGTGGAGACAATCCGTTGGTGGTAGTGAAACGGCTCATCTATGTATTTCATATGCCGCTTTTTGTATTTATTTCCGGCTATTTTGCCAAGAAAATTTATAAAAATGGACAATATAATTTTAAGAAAATATTGTATCTGCTGAAAGCATATGTTGTGTTCGTTGTGGCAATTCAGACAGTATATGCCATTGCGGGATTTGAAAAATTTACGGAGATAGATTTCTTTTCCCAAAGTGGTGCACCGTGGTATTTATTTGCAATGATTGTATGGTATCTGACGATACCACTTGTCCGTAAATGTAAAGCGGTGCCGGTTCTTTTGCTTACGGTAGTGCTGGCATTAACAGCTGGCTATTTTAAAAATGTGGGAGACTTTTTATGTCTGTCACGAATTCTGGTATTTGGACCGTTTTTTTTATCTGGGCTATTTTCTGGAGCAGAAGACACTGGAAAAAGCATTGCAGCCAAAGTTTCAGAGACTGGTGGTTCCATGCGCGGAGGCAATCTGTATCTTTATTCTGGCATATGGAGCAAGGTTGAAAGATTCCCTGGGAATGGTATATGAAAATATATCCTATTATGAACTGGAAGAAGTGTGGAAAGGACCGATGGTCCGCCTTTCCCTGATGATTGCAGCATTTCTTATTTCCTGGGCAATTATGTTTTGCATTCCGAGAGGAAAGACAAGGTTGTCAGCAATCGGACAGAATACCATGCCGGTATATATGCTGCACCGGATTTTACGGGATATACTGATGTTTGCCGGAATTTATGATTATCTGGGTGACTGGGGCTGGATAGCATTTTTTATCCTGTTAGGATTAAGTGCTGGAATCGTATATATGTTAAATAATTCACATGTTGTCAATCAGGTCAACCGGATACTGGCATTACATACGCCGCAGTTGATCAGAAACTTAAAAAGGCAACGGGCACGTTAGTCTGGATGGAAGAGATTGATACCATTGGAATGATAAAGAGAGGTGGTCGTATGTCAGAAAATAGAAAAATTCGTGTTCTTTATCAGTTTAACGGATATGTCCAGGGTGTGGGATTCCGCTATCGCATGTCGCATCTGGCGGGGCATTTTGGTGTGACTGGCTGGGTGCGCAATGAATATGACGGCTCGGTACAGGCAGAATTGCAGGGACTGCCGGAAGAAATTGATATGATAATTCAAAGACTCTGCCAGGACCGTTACATCGAAATCCGCAGCATGGACAGAAAAGAACTTCCACTGGATGAGACGGAACGGGGTTTCCATGTAAAATATTAAAATGCAAAAAGCAGCTTCTGGCATACTTTGTCAGGAGCGTTTTTACTTTACAGGAAATTGCTTTCCTGTAAAGTAAAAACGCTCCGCAAGGATGCGCACTGCGGCGTATAAGGTAGATGTCGCAAGCGACCGCCACAGGCGCGAGAATGTGCCAAGGTACATTCTTTGTTCAGAAAAGTTGCAAAAAATAGCAAGAAATAGTAAACTGTGGGATATGCGAGTATACTACTATGAAAATGAATTAGAGGATGAATTCAATGCATTTGACAGCTTTGCCATCCAGCTTGCCTTCGAACAGGCTAAATTGAAAAAGAAAAAGATGTACCGTGTAATCCGGGAAGGCAATTATACCGGATTTCCGGGATTTTACGGAGTGTTAATGCGCCATTGCAACACACTGCCGTTAAGCTCTAATTTTAAGACCATGGAGAAATTCATTGCTGCCGTAGACAGGGTATTAGAGAAAAATCAATTTGTACTTGTCTATCCGGAGCAGGGAATGTGGTGGAATTACCGGAAACCAAGACCGCTGCAGAAGGGCGCATTTACCTTCGCTGCCAGAAATAATAAGCCGGTACTTCCCGTATTTATTACCATGGAAGACAGTGATGTTTTAGATGATGACGGATTCTATGTGCAGGAATATACGGTGCATTTCTGTGAACCGATTTATCCGGATCCGAATAAAAAGCGTGCACAGAATTCCTGTGAGATGCGGGATAAGAATTATGAAGCGTGGAAAGCTGTTTACGAGCGGACCTATGGAGAGAAACTGACCTATAGTTGTGATGAGGAACAGTCGATTAAAGAGAAGAAAGCACTCTAATAAAAGTTGCAGGAAATGTAATATGTATTGAGAAAGGGTAAAGGGATAAATTATGAATAATCAGTGGAACCAGATGCCACCAAACATGCCGCCACAGCAGAGACCGCCGATGCCACCGAATATGCCGCCGCAGCAAGGTGGACCAATGCCGCCGAATATGCAGATGCAGCAGGGCAGACCGATGCCACCAAACGTGCAGATGCAGCAGAGACCGCCGATGCCAACGAATATGCCGCCACGACAGGGAAAAATGCCACGGCCGGAGCTCTCTCCGGAAGATAAGAAGCAGGCAGACAAATTATGTATTATTTCCATGATTTTGATGTTTGCACCGATGGCAGTAATTTTTCTAAAGAATATTATTCTGGGACTGTTGTTTGATGCAGGAAAAGAAGAATTTTATTATAATATCGCAAGCAGCTATGTATTAGGTTCAATTCTGACTTTTCTTATGGCTGGCTGTGGAATTGCAGCACTGGTACTTATGATTTTGGTCCGTGTAAAATATCCGCAGAGTGTATTTGGTAAAGTGCTGATGTGGCTTTATATTGCACTTGCCATTCTTGTAGTAGTATTTATAGCAGTAACAATTATTGCCTGTGGGCTGGCATTCATAAGCTGTGTCCGAAACTGTCCGGGCTGATGAGGCAGGAAAATAAATGATAGATATTACGATTTTGCACTGGAGAATTTCGCCGTATTTTATCTGTTTTCTCTTAAGCTTTGTACTGGCATATCTTTATGTCACATGGTATTTGAAAAAAGCAGGAGTAAAGGGCAGTCATATCTTTTATTCAGAGCTTTTGAATACAGTTCTGGCATTATATTTTGGAGCATTTTATACCTTTATTGTGCAGCTGGCAGAACAGGGTAAAGTAGAAACATTTGGTTTTTCCAGTCTTGGCGGTATGGCGGGCATCCTGCTCGGTGTGTGGATTTTTACAAAAATCAGTAAGGAACATAAGATAGAGCTATGGACTGCATATGTGCTGGCATTGGGACTGATGTATGCGGTTTCAAAGCTCGGCTGTTTTTTTGCAGGCTGTTGTGTTGGCATGAGATATCAGGGACCTGGCAGTATCCGCTATCTTGATAATGGAGCAGCGGGGGAATACCTTTTTCCGGTCCAGCTGGCAGAGACAATCTTATTTCTGCTGGCGTTTTTGTTGCTTCACAGGATGGCAGAACGAAAAAGGAATGGTATAATTCCAAAGAGTCTGTTGCTGTATGCGATATTAAAATTCGTACTGGATTATCTGAGGTATTATGAAGACAGAAAGATTTTCAGTGCGAACCAGTGGGGATGTCTGCTGGTAGCTGTAAGCGTATTGCTCTATGAGGCAGTACGGCAAATTAAACAAAGGGCGAATAATAAAGTAATATAACGGATATGAGAAAAGAGTTTTGTGGGTGTTGTGCCGGCAGAACTCTTTTGCATTGTTATGCATCCAAAGAAGCTGCAGGACAGGTTATGGTGGTTATCAAGCGTTATATTTATTGTAAAAGGTTGGATTCGGAACAAAGTATTTAGAAAAAATCGAAAAATAAGTTTACATAATATAGGTACAAAATATGGGACACATCCTGTTGTAACATAATCTTATCAGAGAGCAAAGCCACTGAAAAATACCAGAAAAGTGGCAGAAAAGCGAAGGAAAAGATAAGAAAAAAGACACAGGGAGGTCACAATTATGCGTGATAATACAGTACATGTAAGAAGAGGAAAGAAACATCCGTCAAGAATGGAAATGATAGTGCTTGCAGCTCTTGCAGCCCTTATGGTAAGCGGTGGAACATTATTACTGCTGGCAGCTTTGCTGGGACAGGATATTACAGACTGGAACCACAGAGTAGCAATTACAGCAGGACTTTCTCTTGCCGGAGTTGTGTGGGGATGGTTAATCAGGGCAAACCGTTAGACATATCCGTGGGATAAGTACGACATGGTTTTTCGAATTGAGGTTGACGCATTCCCGATAGTTTTCTATAATGAAACTGATTATATTGTACAGGAAAATCAAAAGAAGATTTTCTGTTGTTTTGGAGAAAAAGGGAATTGAAGGAGACGGAAAATGAAGAAAACAATTCGTAAGATAGAGATACTTTTCATGGCATTGATTTGCATTTTTGCCATGTCAGGAATGCCGATGCAGGTATACGCAGGTCCTGCGGATAATTCGCTGGAGACACTGACAGTAGCAGAGGGTTCATTATCACCTGCATTTGAAGGAAGCCGTATGTACTATACGGTACAGGTAGGGCAGGATGTAAGCAGCGTGACGGTAAGTGCAAAAACGGTAAATCCGGCAGCAACGATTCAGTCCGGGGTCGGAACCACTACCTTAAAAACAGATGGAGATACAAAGATTGACGTAGTAGTGCAGGCAGAGAATGGAAATCTTGCAACTTATCATCTGACCATAACCAAGTCTGCAACAGGTGCTACAACAGATACCGCCGGAACAGATACTACAACAAATACAGATACTACAACAAGCACAGACACAGGCAATACTCCGGCGGACAATAATACCGGAGCAGATAATGGCACAGATACAGCCACACCGGACGATACTGTATCTGCCTATACCGTGTCAGAAGATTTCGCAGCAGAACAGATTCCGGCAGATTTTACAGAAGCGCAGGTAACTTATCAGGGAGCTGAATACCGTGGTGCTGCCTTTAACAATGGTAATTTATCTCTTTTATATATGACAGATGCAGCAGGAAATGCAGGCTTTTATGTGGTAAATGGCACCGATGGCAGTGTGTGCCCATATATTCGTATCGATAATGGGGATAAGTATCTGATTTTAATGACACCTTCGGCAGTGACTTCCTTTGTACCGGGCGAAGCAACCACGCCTATTCAGGTTGGGGACAGTACATTTGAAGATGCATACGCAACAGATACAGAAAATATTTATACCGTATATGGAATGACAAATGATGGACAGGAAGGCTGGTATAATTACAATACCAGTGATGGAACCTTCAGCGAATACCAGTACAGTGACAGCACGGAGGAGGATACCGATACCATCTATCTTCAGAATGCATTAAATGACTTAAATGACAAATATACCGCTAGAAAAGACCGGGATTTAAAAATTATTGCCGGATTAATTGTAGTAATCGTAATTCTTATTTTTATCATTATTAATCTTTTGCTTCGCGGAAGAAGAGGCTATGAAGAAGAGGACGATGATGAAATCGAAGAAGCAGTAGATATCTTTGAAGAAGAAAAACGCAGAAAGGCAAAGAAGAAACAGAAATTCGTAGAAGATACCGGTAAAGTCGAAAAAGAACCGGTCAAAGAAAAAGAGACCAGTGCAGTGAAGGATTTACCGGAGAAAGCAGAGTCAGAAGAAAAAGAAGAAGCGGATTCTGCCGCTCAGTTACCGGAAGAAGTGGCAGAACGGTTAGGTGAAACTGACTTTATGGAAGAATTTGAAGAAGAACCGGAATTTATGTCCGGCAGAAAGAAACGTGAAAAGGAAAAGAGAGAAAAAAAAGAGAAGAAACGGCGGAGCAAAGATATTTTTGATGACGATGATGAAGATAATGGAATCTTTGCAAGCCATGATGACTTTATTGAAAAAGAATCATCAGATGATGATATTGAAGTAATGGATTTAAATGATTTATAAGAGAATTGGCGCGTAGTGACAGGAGGATTTTATGCATAAACCATATACAAAACAAGCGCAAAAAGTAATAGAACTGACGACAAAGGCAGCCAGAAGCATGCATCATAATTATATTGGAACAGAGCACCTTTTACTGGGATTGCTAAAAGAAGGCAGTGGAGTAGCTGCCTGTGTTCTGATGGATGCGGGAGTAGAAGAAACCCGTCTGGTAGAACTGATAGAAGATTTAATCGCTCCATCTTCGGATGTGGCAGTATTAGACCGGAAAGGTTATTCTCCAAGGATTCAGCATATCATTGAGACCGCTGACCAGGAGGCAGAGCGTTTTGACAATGAGAATATCGGAACAGAACACCTTTTAATTGCATTATTGAAAGAGGCAGACTGTGCCGGTGTACGTCTGTTGAATACACTGGGTGTGAATATCCAGAAGATTTATATCGAGACTCTGGTAGCCATGGGAGAAGACGTAAACCGCTATAAAGAGGAGATTGCGGCAAGCAAATCCGGAAAAAAGAAAGCAGTAGAAGTAACGCCAACCTTAGATCAGTATTCCAGGGATTTAACTGCTATGGCAGCCTATGGTGAGATAGACCCGGTGATTGGCAGAGAGACAGAGATTGCCCGCGTGATTCAGATTTTAAGCCGCAGGACGAAAAATAATCCATGCCTGATTGGAGAGCCGGGAGTTGGAAAGACAGCTATTGCAGAAGGACTTGCCCAGCGTATTGTATCCGGACTGGTTCCGGATACAGTCCGGGGAAAACGAGTGGTAACACTGGATTTATCCGGAATGGTAGCAGGCTCTAAATACCGTGGAGAATTTGAAGAGCGGATTAAGAAAGTCATTCGTGAAGTGACAGAAGCAGGAAATGTACTTCTTTTCATAGATGAACTTCATACCATTATCGGAGCAGGTGGAGCGGAAGGTGCTATTGATGCATCCAATATTTTAAAGCCATCCCTTGCCCGTGGAGAAATACAATTAATCGGAGCAACCACATTAGAAGAATACCGTAAATATATTGAAAAAGATGCAGCCCTGGAACGTCGTTTCCAGCCGGTAACGGTGGAAGAACCGACGGAAGAGCAGGCAATAGAAATATTAAAGGGATTAAGAGAACGCTATGAGAAGCATCATCATGTACAGATTTCAGATGCGGGAATAGAAGCGGCAGTGAAGCTGTCTATCCGTTATATTGCAGACCGTTATCTGCCGGATAAGGCCATTGATTTGATGGATGAGGCTTCCTCGAAGGTTCGCCTTGGCGGATTTAAAATGCCGGAGAAGATTAGTGAACTGGAACGTAAGGCTGCTCAGTTAGAGGACGATATGGAGACGGCATTGATGGAACAGCGGTTTGAAGATGCCGGGGCAATCCGCAAGGAGAAGGAAGCTGTCCGGAAGAAATACGAAAAGCAGGTGGAAAAATACCATCGGGATGCAGACAAGAAGAAACTGGTTGTTGGAGAAAATGAAATTGCAGAAATTGTATCTGACTGGACAAAGATACCGGTGAAGAGACTGGCAGAGGGCGAGGCTGCACGTCTCAACCGTCTGGAAAAGACACTGCATAAGCGTGTAGTAGGACAGGAAGAAGCAGTCAGTGCAGTGGCAAGAGCAGTCAGAAGAGGACGGGTAGGATTAAAAGATCCGCATCGTCCGATTGGTTCCTTCCTTTTCTTAGGACCGACCGGAGTTGGTAAAACAGAGATAACAAAGGCGCTGGCAGAGGCTGTCTTTGGCGATGAGCAGGCAATGATTCGTGTTGATATGTCAGAGTACATGGAGAAGCACAGTGTTTCTAAAATGATTGGTTCACCGCCAGGTTATGTAGGTTATGAAGAAGGCGGCCAGCTCAGCGAAAAGGTCAGAAGAAAACCATATTCTGTTATTCTTTTTGATGAAATTGAAAAGGCACACCCGGATGTATTTAATGTATTGCTTCAGGTACTGGATGATGGACAGATTACAGATGCCCAGGGCAGACGGGTAGATTTTAAGAATACGATTATCATTATGACTTCCAATGCAGGGGCGCAGTCTATCATTGCACCGAAGAAGCTTGGATTTGCTGCAGGCGAAGATGAAAAGAAGAATTATGAATACATGAAAAATGGTGTAATGGAAGAAGTCCAGAGAATCTTTAAGCCGGAGTTCTTAAACCGAATTGACGAGACCATTGTATTCCGGGCTCTCAATAAAGAGGACATGAAGAAGATTGTCACCATTTTAAGCAAATCTTTAATTGACCGGTGTGAAAAACAGATGGGTATCCATCTGACCATAACCGGCAGCGTAAAAGGATACATTGCTGAGAAGGCATACAATCCGAAATATGGAGCAAGACCATTGCGGCGTATGATACAGACACAGATAGAAGATATGCTGGCAGAAGAGATTTTATCCGGTAAAATCAAGCCGGGAGATGATGTGGAAATCCGCATGGTAAAAAAGGAAATAAAAACCGTTGTGAATTCATCAAAATAACTGGAAAAATGTGTCGAGATAAGCTATAATATTTTCATAAAATTTACGAAAAAGCCATCGTGGGATAGTGGCTTATAGGAGGATAAAAAATGGCTGTAGTTGCAGAATTAATTCGTTCAGAAGCAAACGGAACAATCAGTTTTGGAGATTATACACTGGGAGCAAAATCCAAACTGGACAATTTTGAACATGCAGGAGATTTGTACAAAGTTAAGACATTTCGTGAGATTACCAAATTAGAGAGAAATGGAATGTTTGTATATGAATCTGTTCCAGGAACTGCAGTTACAAATATGGCAGCATCCGAAAACGGTGTGGAATTTGGAGTAGAAGGACCGGAAGATGCAGAGATTACACTTGGCTTAATGGAAGAGACAGAGTATGATGTATTTGTAGCAGGAAAATCAATTGGTCAGATGAAGACCAATTTAGGTGGTAAATTAACACTTAGCGTTGAATTAGACCCGGAAACTCCGGTTGCAGTAAAAGTATCCAGAGTATAAATGGATATATCAATAAGATGATAAGAAAGAGAATCCAATTCCAGCGGATTGGGTTCTCTTTTTACTAATTTACGCGAGTAGTAAGAAAAAATCCGGGAGAAAAGAAGAAACTAAGCTCGTAAAGGGTGCTTCTCGCAGTTGCCGGCAGGTAAGAAAGACAGTTATTGCAAGAATAAGGGGGAAAATAGATGGCAAAGGGAAAAGCAACCGTATTTTTCTGCCAGGACTGTGGCTATGAATCATCCAAATGGATGGGACAGTGCCCGGGATGCGGCGGGTGGAATACTTTTGTAGAAGAAGTGATAGATAAATCAGCACCTGCAAAAGTGCGGAAGGAAGCAGCGAAAGCAGAAGTTGTAAAAATTGCAGATATTAAAACAGGACGGGAAGAGCGGCTGACTACAGGACTAAAAGAGTTAGACCGGGTTTTGGGAGGTGGAATCGTAAAAGGTTCCCTTGTTTTAGTCGGTGGAGATCCTGGAATTGGAAAATCCACGTTGCTTTTACAGGTGTGCCGGAATCTTTCCCTGCAGAAGACCGATGTATTATATATTTCCGGAGAGGAATCCCTGCAGCAGATAAAAATTCGTGCAGAGCGTATCGGAGAATTTGGCGATACTTTATCACTGCTTTGTGAGACCAATCTGGATACTATCAAAGAAGTGATTAGCAGAACAAAACCGGAAATCGTGGTCATTGACTCAATTCAGACCATGTATAATGAAAATATTACATCGGCGCCCGGCAGTGTTTCCCAGGTCCGGGAAGCAACCGGAGTTCTGATGCAGATTGCAAAGGGGCTTGGTATTTCTATTTTTATTGTCGGCCATGTGACCAAAGAGGGTGTTGTGGCAGGCCCCCGTGTGTTAGAACATATGGTAGATACGGTATTGTATTTTGAAGGTGACCGTCATGCGGCATATCGTATATTGCGTGGCGTGAAGAACCGTTTTGGTTCCACGAATGAGATAGGTGTATTTGAAATGTGTAACGAAGGGTTAAGGGAAGTGGAAAATCCTTCAGAATATATGTTAAGTGGAAAGCCGGAAGGAGCATCCGGTTCTGTAGTGGCATGCTCTATGGAGGGAACCCGTCCGATTCTTTTGGAAATACAGGCACTGGTGTGCCACAGCAATTTTGGAATGCCAAGAAGAACAGCTGCAGGAACGGATTATAACAGGGTCAATCTTCTGATGGCTGTATTAGAAAAGAGACTGGGACTGTCCTTAAGTTCCTGCGATGCATATGTAAATATTGCCGGGGGTATCCGTATGAATGAACCCGCAATTGATTTGGGTATTGTACTTGCGATTGTATCCAGCTATAAAGATGTTCCAATTGATGAGAAGACCATCTGTTTTGGGGAAGTAGGACTAAGTGGTGAAGTACGCGCAGTCAGTATGACAGCACAGCGTGTGCAGGAAGCTGAGAAGCTTGGCTTTACCACCTGCATTCTACCTGAAGTTTGTAAAGCAGGATTGAAGAAGAATCCAAATATAAATGTAGTGGGTGTCAGCAACGTACAGGATGCCATCCGCTATATTTTATCCAAAGAAAAATGAATTGAACACACAATTCAAACAATTTAGATAAAAAACGACAAATGACCTACTTTAATAAATATGGCAAAATCGTGTTGACATCCCGAAAATGACGTGCTATTATAAAACTCCACCGCGCAGGAAACGCCTGCTGCGGCGGGAGATAAGAATTAAAAAAATAAAAAAAGTTGTTGACAAAAGCTGACAGACATGATATTCTGTAAAAGTTGCAGGTCAGCAACAAAACACAAAGAACCTTGATAACTGAACAGTGAAATAACCTTGAAAGATTTTGAGAAAAACGTAATCAAAAGATTACAAAATCATTCAGGACAGCATCTCTATTTAATAGAAGAATGCGACCTAAAACAGTAAACTTTAGGATATTTAGCCAAGCTAGATTTCTGAAAGGACAAACACTATAACATGAGAGTTTGATCCTGGCTCAGGATGAACGCTGGCGGCGTGCTTAACACA
>ENA-OPXX01000045-OPXX01000045.1-human-gut-metagenome-genome-assembly--contig:-NODE-45-length-116394-cov-13.682488_pt1 | contig 116394 bp, 82 predicted proteins | sample MGYA00241771_ERZ502046 | MGnify/ENA primary metagenome ERZ502046 (study PRJEB25962, sample SAMEA2042006) | human gut metagenome | biome: human gut; feature: human-associated habitat; material: faeces...
CAATGCGCTTGTCCGACGCTTTCTTTTCCTTTTTTGTCGGTTCAAACAGTTGAGGCGCTTGTAAGTTTGCCAACTCAGAGCGGCGTTTGTTCAATCTAACCAATCGTGCATCCCGGCGGTTGATCTCTGTTTTCAATTTCGACTTGATTTCTGTTATAAACGTTTCCAAATCCTGCTTTTCGCTTTTACTTTGGGCATTTTTATATTTAGCTACAGCTTCCTTATACTGGCTGATGCTGATACTAGACTCTCGCAGTACGGTCTGAATACTGTCTGTCAAAGCGAATCGGTGAAGCAAAGAATTTCCACATTTGATGTTAATGTCGATATTTGGTAAGGTTTCTAAATAAGTGTAATTACTTTCAGCCGTATAGTAAGCATTCTTCAACAATTCAATCCACAGTCGTAGGCGACAAATCTTCACAGAATTGGGGTTAATATCAACGCCAAATAAACAGTTCTCAATAATTTGACGCTTCTCCTTGAAAAGAGTTTCCTGCATGCGCCGACTTTCCGCATTGAGTGGGTTGTAAGCAAATAAATTACCTTCGGCATCGGTCACAATCAGCTCGTCATTTTCAATGGCAAGTTGATAGTCCGCTTTGCGGACACGCTTACCGGTAGCATCTACCAAAATACCCAATTCATATTTCAAGAGTATCAGTTCATTGAGAGCAGACACAAGAAAGTGACCCGAACCAACAGCTGGATCACACAGCCGCAAACTGTTAATTAGTTCATTAGCTTCGACTATATTGTCGATATGGTTGTATAGATCTATACGGGTGGTACAATTCCAGCCATAATAACCATTAAACTTTTGCAACACGGTCTTGGTGATTGCTTCACGGCACATGAACATAGTGATAAAGCCTGGAGTGAATACCGAACCATCCTTGTGACCATTTATTTTCTCGAATATAAGCCCTAAAACAGAAGCATTGATGAGTGTTTTAGCCTCTTCTTGCACTTCTTCACTGCCTTCGCTCGCAAAGTTATAAGCATCGAGAAAAGCAAACAAATATTGCAGGGTGGGTAATGCGTTGACTTGTAGATTGCGTTTTTTATTCCGTAATACGCTACTCGCCAAAACTGGAAGTACCGTACGTTGTGAAAGGCTGTTTATCTTAATTGTTTTACTTTCCAAATCTGTCACCTCGAAAAGAGAACTGTTAAGATAGGGAACGTAAGCAAAATCACGCATAATGGAGTGTGTGCGGCTGCTCATGTCACGTGCAAGCACTTGGAAAAAGAGTGTGTTGAGATCATCATAGTCATGAATCTTAGTTATTGAAAGAAATTTATAGATTGCATCTCCATTGTGGTATTTCAACATCTGAGCCTCCAACAGTTTCAAGAAAAGGATGCGATTCATCCAAGTAATACACAATTCCATTGCAACATTGAATAACCGTTCCTCATAATCATTCCCATACAAACTACCATTTATGTGACGCAAACAATCTTCTGCATCCAGTTGGTTAATAGTATTCTCTAGTAATGAAGCCTCGTCACGCCGTTCCACAGCTTTGCGTACAATCACGGTTTTATTATTCTCTTTGCGTTCCTCAATACCAATAATGTGTAGCAGCTCAGTGTAGAATCCACGGTTGAGCGAATTGCTGTCATTTTGGAACGATAGCTTCAAAAGATGTGTATCGCTGAATATCTTATAAAGTTCGATAAGTTTGCGTGAAGCGCTACCGTCTGTTCTATCAAGTAGGTGTTGATAGTCTTGTAAGTTAAAGTAAGTGTATTCAAGGCTATCTTTCACCTCCTCAATATAGGTTGTTGCAATTTCAGTATAGAAGAAATCGGTTTTGTTACTAGTTTTGCGTCCATCCACAAAGTCTTGAAACTCACGTCGTAATTGTTTGTTGTGATAGAATTTGCGTTCAAACTCATGGGCATCAAAAATAAAGAATTCATGAATATTAGTAGCGATGAGATATTTAATATCATTGTTCTTCTTATTGACACGTTCTTTAAGATAGTATAGCAATAATTCCTGCAAAGCCTTACGATTAAGATTGTCATTAGAAATCATCTCACCTTTGTTGGTGGTACTCTTTACTTCAATCAATAACCCTATATTGGACTTGATAGTTTTATCCAATCGGATAGCCAAATCAATATCTTCTTCAGGAGCCATGTAGTATGGCTTGTAGAACGTTTCACTCAGAAAATTACGTAAATGTTCTTTTTGCGTGTGTTCTCTTTGCCCATCCACAATATTGTCTCTCAATGTGCGAAGGGCATTTTTGAATAAGTCAAAATCTGTTGTTTCAATCGCAACCTGTCTATATGCTTTGTTCAGAGCTTGATTCGGTTTGAGTAGTCCCATAATGTTTGGTAAATAAGTTAATAAAATACAAAGGTAGCCTAAAAACTTGATAATAAAGAATGAACGTATTGGTTTAACGAAAGTTTGTTCTACTGCCAGCCATTATCAACAGACAATAGCAGACAGTAGATTTGACATGATTCTACTTATTATATTGTAATAGTCAGTCAAAGTAATCTTTTCACATCCGGATCTATCACAGGTTGGATAAGTTGTTAACCTGAAGGTAACCGGTCTGATGGTATAGGAACAAAAAGAAGTCTGTAATCATGGCATTTACTCGGGTTAGAGAAGCCACATCTTTTTATTGCCGGACTTCCGGCATTGTTTCATCCATGTGCGAAAAGGAGTTTTTTCTTTCATCGCAACGTTTCTTTCACATACCCAAAGGGGGTCGTGAATCCAGACCCGCTTCAGTTTTCTTTTTCCTCCCCATATGACACAAAACGACTATCCATGACTATTCCTGCCGGTCGTGCTTGCTTCTCATGTTTTCCTTAATATTCTTCCTTCCGAGGTTATTCCGATGTGACGGTGATGGAGAGCCCTCGTATCCACGTAGGCCAGACCGGTCAGCGAGGGAAGATGAACACCCTGCGCGCCAGTTCCATCATCAGGTCGGGCATCGGGATTTACGTCATCCGTTTCTGTTCACTGCGGCTGATATGCTTTAATTTAGGTGCTTCTTTCTTCTCGTATGCCATATCTTTTATCGGGTTGGGCCACAACACTTTCCTGTCTACAGCGATATATATGAGCCGGTTGGGCCAGCACAGGCAATGATTCATGTGCCCGTTCCTGCGTCTCAACTCCTTCTTGAGAAAGATCTTGAACGATTCGGCGAACTCCCCGGTGATGTCTGAAAAGGTGATGCCCTTCGTTTCGCGGGATTCGATGAACTGCCTGAGATTGAGCTGTGTGGTTTTCGACTGGCGGTAGGTGGAGTTAATCTCCTTGGAGCGGATCCTAAGACGTTCTCGTTCCACCTCTCCGGCTTACAGGAGGTATTCCGACACGGAATTGGCATCTGATACAGTGGTCTTGAGCAGTTCGACCGTAACCACTCCCTGGTTCCTCTGCAGGTTCCCATATGCCTCTTCCTGTCGGTTACGAAGGGTGGTAAGGCGGGTGTTTTCTTTGACCGTTGAAAAAATCCGTTTCCGTGAAAAAAGAAAATGGATTCAAGATAAAAACTATTTAAACCAAGAAACTTTATCGGGGAAATTTTTCCTGTATAAATTTGCTAGCATCAAGAATATCAACTACTTTTGTAGCTGAAGAGTTATTTGAGGTTATGCAGAAAAACGCAAGCAAGCGATGGATTTTCATCGCCAAATCGTTACCTGTCTGTTTTCTATGCTCCGCTTATCTTTTGAAACTCAAAAAGTTAAAGAGAACTACGCTATTTTTTAAAAAAACATCAAGGTCTTTTTGGAAAACATCAAGGTCTTTTTGCAACATTCAGTGCGAGCTGCATATTTTTTAATGTACGTACGCATCGGAATACACATACGGTAGCATAAGTCTACACGTATATACGCATCAGGTCACACGTATATACGTATCGAGCTACACGTACGTACGCATGAGCCTGCACGTGTTATAATATACAATAAATATATTTATCAAATCGCTTTGCTATGGAGGCTGACACATTTGTCTGCCTTCACAGCAAAGCGATAATGAGAATTACCTTCGAGCACTGCCCAAAGGATATAAAGAAGTTATGTTTCCGTTTATTTCAACAAGATTCCAACCTCACCAACGGTGGTTGCCGGCTTGTTGTTTATTTCGGCAACAGGCTCCAGTTTAAAGTAACGCGCCGGATATTTCTTACCAAAACGAACAAAATAAGGAACAGGATTGTGCATGATGTTGCTGAATTCTCCACCGGCATCGCACTTAGTCCAATTCTTGCCATCGATACTAACATAGAAATTATACTTATAAATCGTTCCCGTAAGGTCTTCTTTTTGCGCAGGTGCATAACTGAAACCGATAACTTCCGATGCTTTACCCATATCCACCACCAAAGGAGTCAGAGCCTTGGCAGTCCATACAGTCTGAGGATCTCCGTCAATGGCATTAGCCGCTTCCGCCGGCATACCCACCGTTTTCCAGTCTTTCACCGAGACATCACTTAACTTCACTTTCACATTCTTTTCTGTCAAAGGCTGTGCATAATAAAGACCGATATTGGAAATATTGGCTGTTCCGCGAGCGGCATTTACGGTCACCCTCAACTTTTCCGCTTTGCTGTCGGAGAAACGGACAAGACGTTTATAGCCCACCGTCGTTTCTTCAGCCACATGACGCCACGCCCCATTGGTAAACACCTCAATCGTAAAATCTTCTATGCGTTGTCCCTTAGAGATATCTTCCTGAATAAGGAATGTATTGACCAAAGCATCTTTTTTCAGTTTATACACTTTCGACTCACCGGCTTTGGCTGTCCATGCAGCATTCCCCTTTTCCACCTGATTGTCGGCAAATGTTTTTTTGACATAGGAAGCCAGTTCCTTGATGCGGTTGGCATCATTCTCGTGAATCAATCCGCGTCTGTCGGGAGGGATATTCAGCAACAGCACAGAGTTATACCCCACCGACTTGAAATAAATATCAGTCAGATGTGCCAATGATTTTACCTGGTTGTCCTGTTCGGCATGATAGAACCATCCCGGACGGATAGACACATCCACTTCCGACGGATACCAATAGAGTGCCGGAGCCTTCTCTAATAAAGCACGGCTTCCCAAATCCTTACCGGTTCCTTTAATACCCAACTTTGCATAACTTTCGTCGGCACCCGCATAAGAATGGGGCATAAGAGCCGTAGCGCTCCATTCGGTTTCACGCCCGATACCACGTTCGTTTCCCACCCAGCGTACATCATCACCCATAATGGCTGTCACGGCTTTCGGTTGCAGTCGGCGGATGGTTTTCAAGATGGCATCCCAATCATAAATCTGCTTCTTGCCGTTGGGACCTTCTCCATTCGCACCGTCAAACCAAACTTCGTGCACTTCACCGTAATTGCTCAGAAGCTCGGTGAGTTGTTCGATAAAGAATTTATTGTATGCGGGAGAATCGCCATAACATTCGGCATTACGATCCCATGGAGACAGGTAAACACCAAACTTGATGCCGTACTTGTCGCAGGCGTCGCGCAACTCACGGACAACGTCTCCTTTGCCATTCTTCCACGGAGAATTGGCCACAGAATGTTTGGTTGTCTTAGTAGGCCAAAGGCAGAAACCATCATGGTGCTTGGCCGTAATAATCGCCATTTTGAAACCGCCTTCTTTCAGTGAGCGCACCCATTGTTCGCAATCCAGCTCGGTGGGATTGAAGACAGCAGGGTCTTCTTTTCCGCTTCCCCATTCATTGCCGGTAAACGTATTGATGCCAAAATGCAGGAAAGCGGTAAACTCCATTTGCTGCCATGCCAACTGTTGCGGAGTGGGCACCAGGCGGGAAGCCATATCCACTTTCTGTTCCAAAGTCGCCCCGACGGGGAAGGTCACTTGTTTCTCATAGTACTCCTGAGCTTGTGCACCTAAAAAGGCACAAACCAAGGCTGCGGTCAGAATTGTTTTTTTCATGTGTCTTATTTTTATTTTGCCAAAGGGCGAATCATAAATTCAAAAGTATGCTTTTGTACGGGGACAAGGTATTGGGGCAACACACCCGGTCCGCAAGTAGCGGTGCCCACTCCCGACTGTTCTGCATCGAGATGAACGGTTACAACACCTGTCCGTTTCAACTCATTGATATGAGTTGCCTTGTCCACATTCATATCCGTAAAAGGAATAACACTGAACTGAAAGTGCTTGTCCGAACGGAAAGTCAATCCGTTACCCGCCTCATCCGTCAGGTTCACCCAACGTACATCCGTGCGATTTCCTGTTGCCTGCGGTCTCACATAATAATGGAACATACGCTCTGCATCTGTGTGGTAAATGCCGATACGTCCCGACCGGTTACGGTCTGCATAAGTTTCATGCTCACCGCGTCCCAAATACGAAACTTGATTATAAGTATCCGGCATTTCGAAAGCCAGGCCGACTCTCGCCAACGAAGTAATAACGGCCGTATCAGGAACAAACGTTGTTTTCACTTCCAGTGTACCATTCTTTCTCAACGTGTACAGGAAGTCGGCAGTACCCACTTTACGACCTTCGGCATTCAGCAATTCCACTTTGGCTTTGCCGCCTTTTGCAGACGATTCGACAAAAGTCGCTTTTTGAACCAAATTGTCCAAGCCTGCCTTTTTCCAAGCTCGTGCACCACCTGTTCTTTCACGGTTATCATTATCTGTGACAGGACGATAAAGACTCAGCACAACGGGAGATGCCAGCATTTCCTTACCATTATACATATAAGAACGCAAGGCTCCTGTTTGCCGGTCAATATCCCATTTCACTTCTCCTTCCGGTTTGGAAACCTGCGTATGGAAATTCTTGCCGGCAGGCAAGACAAACTGATCATAAGCCACCTCAAAATCAGTTCCGATAAAAGGTTGAGGCGTATCAGGTGTCCAGCTCAGATTGAGATATGCTTCACGGATATTCGATGGCAACTTTATACGACCCAAAGCAAAATCAGCAGTTGCATGGGGAGCACAATCTATTTTGTGAGTACCTTCCTTGATGACGGTTCCATTATCACCTACCACCTGCCAATGCAGCGTATAGGCATTCAGATTAGTAAAATCGTACCAGTTTTTCACCTTTAACGAAAGATTGCGTCGGTCTGTCAGTGCCGACTTAATATACTGATAGTTTTTCTTTACCTCGATAAGGTGAGGATGTGGTTCACGAGCGGCATTCACCAGTCCGTTACAACAGAAATTGCCGAAACTGGGCACTCCTTCGGGACCATAATCGCCTCCATAGCTCCAATACCATTTACCGTTTTCATCTATCTCGCGGAAAGACTGGTCCACCCAATCCCAAATACAGCCACCTTGCACAATAGGTTCGGACTCAAAAACATCCATGTATTCTTTCAGTCCGCCACCACTGTTACCCATTGTATGCAGATATTCAGTCATTATAAAGGGACGGTAAACTTTCGGTTCGGTCTGGCGTGCATACGTCCTGAGTACATCTACGCCACGATACATACGACAATAGATATCCGTATTGTAATTCTGCTCCGCACGTTCATACTGCACCGGCCGAGACTGTTCTATAGATTTCATCCAATCATAAGTACGTTCAAAATTGATACCATTGCCGGCTTCATTGCCCAATGACCAGATAACGATGGCAGGATGATTCTTTGAGCGCTCATACATACGCTGTATACGGTCCATGTGAGCAGGCAGCCAAGTAGAATCTTTCGCCAAAGATGCCGCACCATATCCCATACCGTGAGACTCGACATTCGCCTCATCAATCATATACAGTCCGTAGCGGTCGCATAACTGATACCAATAGGGATGAGTGGGATAATGAGAGTTACGGACAGTATTTATATTATGCTGTTTCATCAGTTTAATATCTTCTTCCATCAACTCTTTGCTCACGGTACGTCCCAATTGGGAGTGTTCATGTCGATTGGTGCCTTTCACCAGCACAGGCACGCCATTGATACAGAACCGTCCATCTTTTATTTCCGAAGTACGGAAACCAACCATACAACCGGTCAGTTCGGAAACTTCTCCATCGGGGTTCTTTAGTTCCAAAACCAATGTATAAAGATTGGGATGCTCTGCACTCCAAGGCTTTACATCCGGTATCCGTTGTTCTTCAAAAGCAATGAAGTTACTGAGGCCTCTCGACTTAATCGGCTGCTCTCCCCTCAGTACGGTTCTTCCTGCAGCATCCTCTAGGCGATAAGACAAAGAAGAAGCTGAAGCAGAGGGTCCCTCAACAGTTGCCTCCAGGCCGAATATACCTTCTTTATACTCTTTCTTATCCAAAGACGAAATTACTTTATAATCTGCAATATATTGCTTGGGAGTGCTGTAAAGATATACATCACGCTCAATGCCGCTAAGCCGCCACATATCCTGACACTCCAGATAGGAACCGGCACTCCAACGGTATACTTCCAAGGCAACCGTATTCTCACCTTCCTGCAACTTATCCGTGATATCCCATTCTGCAGGAGTCTTCGAACCTTGGTTATAGCCAAGTAAATGGCCGTTCACCCAAATATAATAAAAGGAGATTACCCCTTCACAGCAAATTACCACACGGCGGTCTTTCCAGCTTGCCGGAATGCTGAATGTGCGACGGTAAGAGCCGACTTCATTTTCTTCATAAGGCACCAGTGGAGGATTCTTCTTAAAATGGAACATTTTGTCATCAAACTCATAAGTTTCGTTGACGTAAATGGCCGTTCCATAGCCTTGTCGTTCCCAGTTACCCGGTACATTGATCTCCGCCCAGCTTCCGTCATAGAATGAAGGCTTATAAAAATCCTTCGGACGGTTATCGGGATTCTTCACCCAATGAAATTTCCATTTTCCGTTCAGACTCATATAGTAAGGAGAATCCTCATAATTTCCATTCCGCACATCGCCTGCGTTCTTATAAGGCCATACATACGAATGCGGAGCCAGTTTGTTCAATCCGATAGCATACTGGCTCTGCCATTCGGGGTGTTGCTGTGCCATCATGGGAAGACAGCATACAAAAGCCAAAAGTCCCAGCAAGGTTTCTGTTATTCGCTTCTTCATCGTTCTAAAGTTTTTTTTGCTTATTCTATTATTAATTCGTCCACACATACACGCGCTTCCTGTCCCGGACGCACGTGGGTAAGCGGACATTCACCTGCCCCAAAGAGGATGACACGCACATAACGACCGGTATCATCCAAGTTGAACGGCAACTCTTCTATAAATGTACCTTCGCGGAATATTTCCTCCGGATCAAGCTCTTTGGAAGCTACTTTCCAATATTCAATATCTTCATTGGAAAGCCATACTTCAACCCGTTTGGGTTTATGTACTCCCATACCATAATTATTGATACAGCCCAATACTAACTTATTCAAATGCTCTCTCTTTCTCAAATCCAGCGTAAAGGCAATGGAATCATTCCGGGTCCACGAAGCCCACTCCGAATCGGTATATTTCAGACTGCCGCGAACACCATTCACCATCACACGCTCCACCGGATTGCTGCGTAGCATCCGTTTAGCCGTTGCCTTGTTCCATTGAATGGGTAAAGTCAAAGTCTGCCCCATCTGTTTACCGTTTTTAAAAGTAGCGCTTTTGATGATTTGAGGAGTGGTAACTTGCCATTTGCGTTCATAAAGAGAAGACTTGGCAGTGGGCTGACTTCCGTTTGTGGTGTAACGTATCTCCACATCGGGGCGGATACATTCCAACTCTACTTGCAGACTGCCGTCCATCGGAGTCACTTTGTGCTGGATATTATACATGGAACGGGCATAAGTAATTCCTTTTACATCAAGATGCCCGGTAAAATTATCCAAAGCCGCCAAGAATCTGTCCCAGTCCTTGTACACCGGAAAAGTCCATGCTCCTTCGGCCACTGCCGCCAGACGGGGGAAGATAAGATATTCCACCTCTTCGGGCTTGTTGCAGAACTCAGTCCACATAGATCCCTGTATACCCATCAGCAATGAACGCATTTTCGTCGTCCAGCTTCGTTCCACCGGTTCGTAGTCATATATATCTTTCAATGTATTATTGCCGAAATAAGTGACCGGTTCAAACCATTGCGGACCTTGATAACGAATGAGGTACAACACACGTGCCGGAGTCATCACAAAACGATGTCCCTGTCTGGCTGCTTTCAATGCAGCCTGCCCGTATCCCTGCCAGCCAAAGATAACGGCACCATCGGGAATCTTGGTATTTGTCAGTTCATCCCAGCCCATAACTTCACGCCCTTTGCTCTTCACATAATTGCTCATACGCGCCATGAAGTAGCCCTGCAAGTCCTCTTCATTCTTCAGTCCTTCTTTCTTCATACGCGCCTGACACAACGGGCACACTTTCCAATGGGTTTTACGGGCTTCGTCACCACCCAAATGAATGTATTTGGAAGGAAACAGCGCAACTACCTCATCAATTATATTTTGCAGAAAAGTAAAGACACTGTCATTGCCGGCACAGTAAATGATATCCGCATGATTTCCTCCCAGTCCGGGAAGCACACCGATGAATTTATCCACTACCGGACAAGCCAGCAAAGGATAAGCAGCCAACGCTGCATTGCTGTGTGCCGGCATCTCTATTTCGGGAATCACCTCTATCCGGCGTGCAGCTGCATAAGCAACAATCTCACGAATATCATCCTGAGTATAGAAGCCCTTTTCTACTGTCGGTTCACCCTGACGCTGGTTACGGCGTTCGGGGAAAAGTTTACCCGGGCGCTCCACCCGGCTTGCTCCTATTTCTGTCAGCAACGGATATTTTTTTATCTCGATACGCCAGCCATTATCATCCACCAAATGCAAATGCAACGTATTCAGTTTCAACATTCCCATGCAGTCAATGATACGAAGCAAATTCTCCTTGGGGACGAAAAAGCGGGCAACATCCACCATCAGTCCGCGATACCCGAACCGGGGCTCATCGGTGATAGTCATTGCCGGCACTATCCATTCCGTACCATCCACTTTGACCGCACTTTCTATTGCCGGCGGCAATAGCTGGCGGATACTCTGCAGAGCATAAAAGAAACCTCTGGCATCTGACGCCTTGACGGTTATTTTCTTGGGAGTAATCTCCAGACAATAAGCTTCACTTTTAATAGTCTTATCTGTCTGAAGCACTAAATTTCCCTTTTTACTGTCCACTTTCAGTTTCGGGGTAAAACCGGCCGCACAAGTAAACTGGTCGGAAAGCAAACGGACAATGTCAGCCTGTTCTTCCGTTTCTACAGCAAAAACTGTTTTAGGAGTAAATTGAAAACTCCCGGTTCCCGACACCACATTGGTCGGACAAGGTACTAAAGATATGGAAGCGGAGTTATTCGCTTCCATATTAATAACGGAAAAAAACAAGCCTAAAATAATCAGATAAATATATCTCATCATCGTATTTTACTCTTTATCCCTGTCTGGAGAGAAACGGACAGGGTCATTATACTGTTCCTGCAATTTCAGCAGTTCTTCTTTCAATTCCTTTACCACGGGCTCATATTCAGCCTGTCCGTAAAGATTATGCATTTCCATCGGATCTGACTGTAAGTCATACAGTTCCCACACATCAATGTCATTGTAGAAATGAATCAATTTATAACGGTCGGTACGCACACCATAATGACGTTTCACCATATGTTCTGCAGGATACTCATAAAAATGATAATACAATGCATTGCGCCAGTTCTGCGGATGCTCACCTTTCAGCAATGGAAGTAATGATACGCCATGTATGTCTTCGGGAACAGGGACACCGGCCAATTCAAGGAACGTAGGCGCATAGTCTATGTTCTGAACCATTTCGGTAATATCTCCTTTTCTGTCGAATCCTTTCGGCAGACGCATAATCAATGGAGTACGCATGGACTCTTCATACATAAAGCGTTTGTCAAACCAACCGTGCTCACCCATGTAGAACCCTTGGTCGGAAGTATAGACCACCAGTGTATTATCCAACAAATTCTTTTCTTTCAGATAATCAAGCACGCGGCCCACATTATCATCCAATGTCTTCACCACCTTGGCATAATCACGCATATAACGTTGGAATTTCCAATCGGCAAGTTCTTTTCCTTGCGGATTCTTCTGATAGAACTCCTTAATAATAGGAGCATAAAAATCATCATACTGTTTGCGCTCTTCCGGTGTCAGACGTCCGATAAAGTTCAAATAAGCCGATTTCAGGCGTGAATCCTTATTCATATCCAGCATCTTGGTATCATACATGATATCCATATCCTTAAAGATACTCATTTCCTGCGCAGCTGCCGCCGGACGTCCTTCATAATCATCATAAAAATTATCAGGCATAGTGAAGGTTTTGTCTTCGTATTCATTCAGATACTTCAACTCGGGCAACCAGTTGCGGTGAATCGCCTTGTGATGAATCAAAATACAAAACGGCTTATCCTTATCGCGTTGGTTCTCCATCCAGTCTATACTCATATCAGTAATGAGATTTGTCAGATAACCTTGTTTCTCTATCGTATCGTTTTGCATAGTAATGAAACGGGGATTATAGTAATCTCCCTGACCGGGTACGATCTCCCAATAATTAAATCCTGTCGGCAAGCTCTCCAAATGCCATTTACCCACCAAAGCAGTCTGGTAACCTGCTTTTTGCAACAGTTTTGGGAAAGTCTGTTGTGAAGAGTCAAACACACAAGTCGTGTTATCATAAAATTTATTGGCACAACTGTGCTTGCCGGTTATCATACAGGCACGGCTGGGACCACTCAAAGAATTTGCCACAAAACTATTGGTAAAACGCACCCCGTCATTAGCAATTCTGTCAAGGTTAGGTGTTTCCATATAACGTTTATCATAACAGCTCATCATCTGGGCTGTATGATCGTCTGTCATGATATAGACAATATTAAAAGGTTTCTGCTCCTCTGTTTTTTTCTGAGAAGCACATGAAGACATAGATGCCAAAGCCGTGACACCCGTCAACGAATAAAGTAAGCCGGAATGTAGGTTATTCATGATATAATATTTTAATAATGCATAGATTTAATGCAAATATATAGATTATCAATCACTATCGGGAATAATAATTGTTTTTTTAGTATCAAAAAGAACTCCGCACAGAGCAAGTTTCCCAAACTTAACTACCATGCGGAGTGCCTTATAAATCCATTAACAGACTACCACTCAATAAATTTGCCTCGCGCTTTACGCTCTTCCAGTTCTTTTTGAAGAAATTTCTGACGGTCCTTGGCAATATAACGGCGTGCAAAAATATTAGGTACAGCAACCCCCAATGATATACACAAAATAATAAGTGCGGAATTAATACCATTTGAAAAAGCATTTGTCACCTCGCCTATCACACCGTGCATATTAATAAATGCCAGCAGGGAACGATACATCAACACTCCCGGAACCATCGGAATGACCGAAGGAATTGTCAACACATGATTCGGCACATGAAACCAGTGTACTGCCTTCACAGCCAACAAACTGACCACAAAGCTTCCCATAAACGAACCGATAACCGGACCGTATCCCAATTCAAAGTTAACAAAATTACGGGTACACACGGCAATTATTCCGCCTATAGCCACTACCCACAAAAGGCGGCGCTGAATATTAAAGATAGTGGCAAAACCCATCGCAGCAATAGCCGCAGCAATAGCATACACCCAATATCCGTCATGCGGTACCATGCTCAATTCACTGAATTTCTGGTCAATCGTTACATCACTCATCACCAAAAGCCTCATCGCAAAAGCAATACCGAATGCCATTCCACCAACCATCATGACCGTATTGGCGGCACGGGTGATACCTACCAGCAAATGATTGTCAATCATATCATCCACAAAGTTGATTAGCGGAACTCCCGGAACAATATACAGCGTACATGCCAACAAAGGATGATAAGGCGTTACAGACCATCCCGTAAACGAAAAGGCATACGCCAGACACGTGCAGACAAATGCCGAAATAGCAATACTCATATACACATTTATACCGAACTCTATACAACGGGCACGGGTACGGAAACCGACAAAAGTACATAACGCAGTTATCAAGAAAGCAATCCAGTCCCCGCCAAACAGTTTACAGAATCCGCCACAGGCAAACCCGGTACAGATGGCAACAACGTAAGGAGTATAATTACGTTTCTGATGAGCAATCTTTTCCAGTTCTTCTTCATACTTATCCAACGAATAATCCTGTTCGATGGCTCGCCATGACAATTTACTGATTTTGGAAATAGCCTCCATGTTAATGCCATGCTTTTCACATTTTTGAAACTTGGAAAAAGAATGCTTCTCATCACTCACATTGACCATCAACATAGTCCACCGGATATCAATGTGTAACTTCTCCTCGGGAATGCCGAGATAGGCAGCAACACGCTTCATGTTCCGTTCAATGCGGTTAGTGTCCGCAGCGCTCTCCATGAGCATTTTTCCTGTACGCAACAAAAGGTCCAATTTGCGACGTAATAATAAGACCTCCTGCTCATTTGTTGTCTCGTTTGTCATCTTTTTATCTTAAATGTTAATCCTGAATTTGGAATAGGTTATTTTTTCGGGGCGCAAAGGTACAAAAATATCCGTTATAATTATGCAAAACGCAAAAAACGCTTCAATGTAAATACAGCCTTCGAAGAAAGAAGAAAAGATATTCGGCTGTTAACAGATGATATTCGACTATAAATATAGGAACAAATCTGAATTTGTCGTATCTTTGACGCGGAATAATCTAACTAATTATGGTAACATTTAAAGAATTCTTTTCGTTCAAGAACAACCGCTTCTTTTGGCTCAACCTGGTGGCCATGATTATTGTTGTGATAGCAATAGCTTTAGGAACACTGCAATGGCTTGACAACTACACCCGTCATGGTGAAGCAGTGGTCGTTCCCAATGTAAAAGGATTGCCTATGCGTCAGGCCGAGAATGAAATCTATAAACAAAGTCTCAAAGCGGTCGCCATCGACTCCAGTTATGTCAAGGGGATGCCGCCCGGTGCCATATTGGAACAGAATCCCGCCGGAGGTTCAAAAGTAAAAAAAGGAAGAACGGTCTATCTCACCATCAATATGGACAGTGCACCCAAAGTGAGTGTTCCCGATATCATGGACAACAGTTCACTGCGCCAAGCCGAAGCCAAACTGCGTGCATTAGGCTTCAGAGTCACCGAACCGGAATACATCAGCGGTGAAAAAGACTGGGTATACAGTGTCACTTATAAAGGCCGTACCCTGAATGCCGGCGATAAAGTTCCACACGAAGCTTTATTGACCTTACATGTGGGTAATGGCAATGATGAGTTAACCAATGACTCGACTTTGACAGACTCTACAGCTATCGGTGACGATGACACTCCCGTAGTAGACAAATCTTGGTTCTAACTATTTTCCCCAAAAAGTGATGATGACAGAAGAATATGCGGATGAAATAGATGATACACTGGATGATATAGAGCGAGTGGTGGAAGACCCATCGGAGCTATATGAACATTTCCGGGTGGTAGTGGATAAAGGTCAGTCGCAAGTACGAATAGATAAATACTTGTTCGAACGACTGGTCAACTCTTCGCGCAACCGAATCCAGAAAGCAGCCGATGCCGGTTTCGTCATGGCAAACGGCAAGCCGGTAAAAAGCAGTTATAAGGTAAAGCCATGTGATGTGCTGACTGTCATGATGGACCGTCCGCGTTACGACAATGATATTATCCCCGAAGACATTCCATTGGACATTGTTTATGAAGACGAAGACCTGATGGTGATTAATAAACCTGCCGGACTGGTCGTACATCCGGGTTGCGGCAATTATCACGGGACACTGGTCAATGCCATTGCCTGGCATTTGAAAGACAATCCCAAATACGACCCGAACGACCCGCAGGTGGGACTCGTCCATCGCATAGACAAAGACACTTCAGGCTTACTTGTAGTGGCCAAGACCCCCGATGCCAAAACACACCTCGGACTTCAATTCTATAACAAGACCACCAAACGTAAATATAATGCGCTGGTGTGGGGAATTGTGGAAAATGACGAAGGCACTGTTGAAGGCAATATCGGTCGGAATCCGAAAGACCGCATGCAGATGGCAGTGTTAAGCGACCCCACACAAGGAAAGCACGCCGTCACCCATTACCGGGTTCTGGAACGGTTGGGATATGTCACTTTGGTGGAATGCGTGCTCGAAACCGGACGCACCCACCAGATACGCGTGCACATGAAACACATCGGGCACACCTTGTTCAATGATGAACGCTACGGTGGAAACGAAATTCTAAAAGGAACACATTTCAGTAAATACAAACAATTCGTAAACAACTGTTTCGAGACCTGCCCCCGTCAGGCACTTCACGCCATGACGTTGGGCTTTGTCCATCCCCGCACAGGCGAAGAGATGTTTTTCACCTCTCCGTTGCCCGAGGATATGACAAACCTGATAGACAAGTGGAGAAACTATATCAGTAACAGAGAAGAACTATGAAACGTACTATTGCCATAGTAGCCGGAGGAGATTCCAGCGAACTTGTCGTTTCCCTGCGCAGTGCACAGGGACTTTACTCTTTCATTGACAAAGAGCGTTATAACCTATATATAGTAGAGATGGAAGGGCACCGTTGGGAAGTCATATTGCCCGACGGCACTAAAACTCCCATCGACCGTAACGACTTCGGATTCATGGAGAATGGCGAAAAGAAGCTTTTCGATTTCGCTTATATCACCATTCACGGCACTCCGGGTGAGAACGGTATCCTGCAAGGTTACTTTGACTTGCTGGGGATTCCTTACTCCAGTTGTAATGTACTGGTTTCGGCCATAACATTCAATAAGTTCACTTGCAACCAATATTTGAAAGGTTTCGGAATCCGAGTATCCGAATCTCTGATTCTCCGCAAAGGGTTTGAAATCACCGACCAAGAAGTAATCAGCAAAATCGGTCTGCCTTGTTTTATCAAACCGAATGCCAGCGGTTCCAGCTTTGGCGTAACAAAAGTCAAAACAGAAGAAGAAATTCAGCCTGCCATCGAAAAAGCCTTCCATGAAAGCGATGAAGTGATGATCGAAGCCTATATGAAAGGTACGGAAGTAACTTGCGGATGCTATAAAACAAAAGATAAAGAAGTGGTATTCCCCATTACCGAAGTAGTAACCGACAATGAATTCTTTGACTACGATGCCAAATACAACGGACAGGTACAGGAAATCACCCCTGCCCGCCTTCCCGAAGATACGGCAGAGCGTGTGCGTCTGCTCACTTCCGCCATCTATGATATACTAGGATGTTCGGGCATTATCCGCATCGATTATATCATTACCGAAGGAGATAAAGTCAACCTATTGGAAATCAACACTACTCCGGGCATGACAGCTACCAGCTTTATCCCGCAGCAAGTGCGCGCTGCCGGACTGGACATCAAAGATGTAATGACCGATATTATTGAAAATAAGTTTTAACTTAAATAAAAAGAGCCATGAACATACCAGCTGAATTTGACAAGATTCGTCCTTACACTCCCGAGGAGTTGCCGAAAATCTATGAAGAGTTAATCGCCGACCCGAGTTTCCGGGCAGTGGTAGAGTCTGTTATGCCGGGCATCCCCTTTGAGGCCCTTGCCGAGAAGATGCGTCTATGCCGGACAAACCTGGAGTTCCAAAAAGCATTTTTCTACGGACTATTATGGGATTTGGTAAAGAAATGCGCCAATGGGCTTACATTCGACTGTTCTGCCCTGACGGACAAAACAATGAATTATACCTTCATTTCCAATCACCGTGATATTATCCTCGACTCCGCTTTTCTGTGCATTCTCTTGATAGACCAAAAGATGAATACCGTGGAAATTGCCATCGGTGACAATCTGCTGATTTATCCCTGGATAAAAAAACTGGTACGTATCAATAAATCATTCATCGTGCAACGCGGTCTCAGCATGCGTCAAAAACTGGAAGCATCTGCGCTGATGTCGCGCTATATGCACTTTGCCATCACCCATAAGCATGAAAACCTGTGGATTGCCCAACGCCAGGGACGCGCAAAAGACTCTAACGACCGCACCCAGGACAGCGTGCTTAAAATGATGGCAATGGCAGGAGAAGGAGACGCCATCGCACGACTGAAAGAACTCAATCTCGTTCCGCTTTCCATCTCTTACGAATACGACCCCTGTGACTTTCTGAAGGCAAAAGAGCTGCAACAGAAACGGGACGACGCCAACTTCCGGAAATCTCCCGAAGACGACCTTATCAATATGCAGACCGGACTTTACGGTTATAAGGGCCGCATCCATTTCCAAACTTCAGCCTGCCTGAACAAAGAGCTGGATGAGATAAAAGAGCGCAACTTATCCAAAACAGAAGTATTCACCGCCATCTCTGAACTGATAGACAAGCATATTCATCAAAACTATCATCTGTATGCCGGTAATTATGTGGCGTGCGACCTCTTAATGGGAGATACCCGTTTTGCCGAAGAATATACCGAAGAAGAAAAAGTTAAGTTTGAAAAGTATCTGGAAGGACAGATTGCCAAGATTGATTTGCCCAACAAGGATATTCCTTTCCTGCGAAACAAAATATTGACGATGTATGCCAATCCGTTAATCAACTATCTGGAAGCGGCAAAAGGCTGAAATCCGAACGATAATCAAACAAAGGTAACAGTACAGTTAACGATAAACAGATAATTTACCATGAAGAAATGTATTCTTTTATGTCTTTTTGCTCCTTTACTATTCATCGCTTGCAGTGATGACGATTATGTCTATCCCAATGTCTTGACAGAAATGATAGACCTGGTAACGGACAACACAGGGACGGCAACTTATCTGAAAAGCGACGAGGGGGTGATATGGAGCATACAGCCCCGCGCCGGCCTGGACGGTTTGACCCCCGACAGCGTTTACCGTACTGTTACCATGTATGCCCCTGTCAATACTTCCCAGCCGTCATCATTGGAAGCCATCCTGTATAACACACAGATAGCCATCTCTCCTATTCCAAAAGCGAAAGATACATTCAAGGAAATACATACAGACCCGGTTGCCATACAAAGCATCTGGCGAAGTGGTGACTATCTGAACCTGATAGCACTGGCAATGGTAAAAGACCGGACACACGAATTTCATTTCATCGACAACGGAATTACCCATAATGAAGATGGCACAAAGACACTGAACCTTACTCTCTACCACGACCGCCATGACGATGTGGAAGGTTTTAACCGTAAAGTTTACCTTTCAGTTCCCCTCCGGACCTATGCCGATGTGTTGCAAAAGGGAGACAAAATTATCTTCACGCTGAATACATACAAAGAAGGTATGACCAGCCGTTCATTTACTTACTAACAACAAAAAGCAATATGATTAAAACTATTTATTTTGTTTTCTTTATCTGTGCCTTTGCGCTCGGATTATGGGCCTGTACAGGAAAAGAACAAGAGAAGTTCAAAAGCTTATCAACAGCCCATTTCGAACAATTGATAAAAGACAATAAAATCCAATTGGTAGATGTACGCACTGTTGCCGAATATTCGGAAGGACATATTCCGGGCAGCCTGAACATCAATGTTATGGACGAGAACTTTGCCGCAGCCGTTGATGAACTGTTGCAGAAAGACCAACCGGTAGCCGTATATTGCAAAAGCGGAAGAAGAAGCCGCAATGCAGCAAAGCTCTTGGTTAAGAAGGGATTCAAAGTCTACAACTTGGATAAAGGTATCCTGAACTGGATAGACGAAGGCATGGAGATTGAGAAGTGATAACCGACTTCAATAATGAGGGAAGCATGGGGTTGTGTCAAAACCCGGACAATGCTGTGCTTTTGCTCGTAGGGGCGAGATCTGCTCGCCCGAAGACAGTTCGCTTTGTGTATTTGGGCAGGTAAACCCTGCCCCTACAGTTGACAAAGTGACAGGTCACTTTAGTTTTGACATACCCCCGACTGTTTCACTTGGCTCGACGGTTATGCCTCCAAACCTTGCAACAAGCGTTTCAGCACCACAGTTGCAGAAATCTCACGATTGGCAGCTTCGGGAATCACCAAGGAAGTAGGCGCCTCAATCACATCATCCGTCACAATCATATTTCTACGGACAGGCAGACAGTGCATGAAGAAAGCATTGTCGGTCACTGCCATGTGAGCCGCATCTACCGTCCAACTCATATCCTTGCTCAACACCTTGCCATAGTCCTCCGGCCGGGTCACACCCGGACAAGCCCAGTTCTTGGCATAAATGAAATCCGCTCCTTCAAAAGCCTTCATCTGGTTATATTCCACTTTCGCACCACGGACAAACTTCGGGTCGAGTTCATAACCTTCGGGATGGGTAATGACAAAATCCACATCTGCCTCATTCATCCAGTCGGCAAACGAATTGGGAACAGCCTGTGGAAGTGCACGCGGATGCGGCGCCCAGGTCAACACCACTTTGGGGCGTTCTTTCTTCTTATATTCCTCAATAGTAATCAAGTCGGCAAAAGCCTGCAACGGATGACCCGTAGCCGCTTCCATAGAGAATACCGGCTTACCCGAATACTTGATGAACTGATTCAGAATCTTTTCTGTATAATCATCTTCACGGTTTTCAAAATGAGCAAAAGAGCGCACACCGATGATATCGCAATAAGAGGCCATCACCGGAATGGCTTCCAGCAAGTGTTCGCTCTTGTCGCCATCCATAATGACACCGCGCTCTGTTTCCAACTTCCATGCGCCTTGGTTCACATCGAGCACAATCACGTCCATACCCAAATTGCGCGCTGCCTTCTGAGTGCTCAGGCGGGTACGCAGGCTGTTGTTGAAGAAAATCAACAAGCAAGTCTTATGCTTTCCCAGATTCTCATACTTATAGCGGTCTTTCTTGATTTCAAACGCCTCAGCCAAAGCTGTTTTCAAATCACCCAAATCGTGTACATTTGTAAAGTATCTCATAATTCGTTCTATATATAATATGTATAAATTCTATCTCACCGGTTAATCTCTTGTCTGTCCTTCTCCACGGACTATCCATTTATAAGTATTCAGTTCCTCCAGCCCCATCGGTCCGCGAGCATGAAGTTTCTGGGTACTGATGCCTATCTCCGCACCCAGTCCGAACTCACCGCCGTCTGTAAAGGAAGTAGGGACATTGACATAAACACACGCTGCATCCACTGCTTTCATGAAATAGTCGGCAGAGCGGCTGTCCTCGGTCACGATGCATTCACTATGACCGGAACCGTACCGGGCAATATGAGCCACCGCTTCTTCAGGACCGGAAAGCACCTTGACTGCCATTTTATAGTCCAGGAATTCGGTACCGTAGCTCTCGTCGGTGGAATGCCGGAGAAGCTCCGCCGGATAACTTTCCTGCAAAGCCGAGAAAGCTTCGGGGTCGGCATATATAATCACATGAGAGCATGACAAGCCGCCGCACAACACCGGAAGATCGGCCACTCGCTCCCTGTGCACCAGCACACAGTCCAACGCATTGCACACACTGACACGACGGGTTTTCGCATTCCTGATAATAGCAGCCCCCTTTGTCACATCACCGCTTCTGTCAAAGTAAGCATGACACACACCGGCTCCCGTTTCTATCACCGGGACAGTGGCATTCCGACGGACAAAATCAATCAGTCCTTTTCCCCCGCGGGGAATCAGCAAGTCCACATACCCCCTTGCATTCAGCAACTCGGCAGCAGACTCACGGTCGGGCGGAAGCAGGACAACCAGATTGGGATTCAGCCCCTGCTGTATCAATACCGAATGAATGACCGACACGATAGCCCGGTTGGAACAGTCGGCATCGCTTCCCCCTTTCAGCAGGCAAGCATTTCCCGACTTGAAACAGAGCGAGAAGACATCCAGCGTGACGTTGGGTCGTGCTTCGTATACAATACCGATAACGCCGAAAGGCACACTGACCTTCGTCAACTTCATGCCGTTGGGACGGAGCGTTTCGCTCAATACCCTTCCTACAGGAGACGGAAGCCGCGTCACACTGCGAATGCCTTCAGCAATGCCGTGGATACGTTCCATCGTCAGCTTCAGCCTGTCATACTTCGGGTCAGACTCATCCATCCTTGCCAAGTCCTTGGCATTCTCCGACAATATCTGTCCGGCTTGCGATTCCGTGGCATCCGCCACGGCACGCAATACTTCATTTATCTTTTCCTCCCCACAAAAAGCCAGACTCTTGCCGGCTTCCCGCACCTGCTGAAAAGTATCTGTCAGTTTTCCCATTGCAGTCAAATTGATTAGTCCAAATACAGATAATCATAATGCACCACCGGTTTTTGACCGTGTTGCCCCATCAGCAGGCGCGCCTCCTCCGAGTCGAAGCCCACACGTCCCACTCCTATTTGCTTTCCCCGATGGTCTATGATTTTCACGATATCATCTTTCTCAAATTCACCTTCTATAGCAACGATGCCTACCGGAAGCAAGCTCACTGCCTTGTTTCCTTTCAACACTTTCACCGCCGGTTCGTTCAAATGCAATTCGCCTTTTGCAAAACCTTCACTGTGGGCTATCCATTTCTTTACACTCGATACGCCATCCGTTGCCGGAACAAAACGCGTACACACCGTTTCTTCGGGGTGCTGCAGCAAGTCCACCAATATATTGTCCTTCTTCCCGTTGGCTATGATGACGGTAATACCCTCATCCGCCACTTTGCGGGCAATGGTCGTCTTGGTCAGCATGCCTCCCCTGCCGAAACCCGATTTCTCCGCCCGGATATAGTCGGACAGGTCTTTCCCCTGCTCCACCTCTCTGATGACCCGGGCACCGGGAGCAGAAGGCGAGCCGTCATAAACACCGTCGATATTGCTCAGGATAATCAACGCCTGCATGTCCATCATGGAAGCAATCATGCCCGAAAGCTCATCATTGTCGGTAAACATCAGTTCCGTCACCGAAATGGTATCATTTTCGTTTACAATCGGAATGACTCCGTTTTCCAGCATCACCATCATGCAGTTGCGCTGGTTGAGATAATGACGACGTGTGGCAAAACTCTCCTTTGTGGTGAGCACCTGCCCCACGGTAATGCCATACTCACGAAAGAGTTCATAATAACGGTTTATCAGTTTCGCCTGTCCCACAGCAGAAAAAAGCTGCCGCTGGTCAACACTGTCCAACTTCTTGGACGGTTTGATTTCACTCCGTCCCGAAGCGACTGCCCCCGACGAGATTAAAATAACCTCCACTCCTGCCTTGTGCAGTTCCGCTATCTGGTCTACGAGCGCCGACATCCGTGTCACGTCCGGCGTGCCGTCCTTGCGCGCCAGTACATTACTTCCAATCTTTACCGCTATTCTTGTAAACTGATATGCCATTTCTCTTGTTAGTTTAGAAACACAAATATAGGTATTTAAATCAATCTGTAAGGTGAAATAAGCTAAAAATTAACCGGTAAGGCATTTGTATGCCTTTATTTTTACTCTCATCATTTGCAAAATGAAAATATATAATGATAATATCCAACCAACAGATATAACTTATGACTAAAGCTGTTTCCTTTGACAGGAAGTCACTCCACCGGTCGGACTAAGCATTTTCTTTCCTTAGGCTAAGACTTTTTATACGGTGGATTATTACGTCCCACGGCAGCAGGACATACGTCCCACAGCAGCAGGACGTACGTTCCATTACGGCAGGACGTACGTTCTATTGCAATAGGACGTAATAATCTGCCGCCCAGAAAACCTTAGCCATACGCAGGAAACGGCTTAAGGATACTAATAAATGGTCAAATCTATAAATTATTGCTCAAGACAGAGGCTAAGATGCAATCTTTTACGGATTTATGATTAACTTTGCCTATCGTACAATCATTCTAATTACTAACTATTAGCATTAAACATGAGAAGAACCGGAATAAGAAACGCATGGTTACTGATGCTCTGTCTGCTGACCGTTTCGGCAGCCGCCGCACAGAACCTTCAAAAGAAAGTAAAGAATGCCAAAGGAATTGAAGTCATTTATCAATCCAGCTATAAAGGTAAAATCCGCCCCGGACAGATAAAGATGACCGTATCGGGCAACCAAGTGGCACTGGAAAGCGTCTCTCCCAAAGGGGAGAAAGAGACTGCGACCGAGGGCATTCGCGAAGACAAACAGCCCGTCATCAAGAATTATATCGACTATGCCGGTCGCGAAGCTTATAAATGGGCGGAGCTGCCTGACGGAAAAATTATTTCCGCCGCAACCCCTTTCGAATTCGGTAAAGGGTTCACTCCTGCCGGCGAAGGCAAGCATCTGGGACTGAACTGCAAGATAGCACGCACTTCCATCAACTCGAACACCATCGAAGTGTGGTACACCCATGACATTCCTTTCAGAGGAACACCGCAAGCCAATGTCGGCGTGCCCGACGGACTGGTGCTGAAGGTGGTGCGCAACGGAGATATGATACAGGAAGCCTCCGCCATTACCCCTCTCAAGAAAGCGCAGGCACTGTTGCCTGACTCATGGGGCGAAAAGATGGATGCCGCCGATTACCAGTATACCATCAACCAAAGCGGTGTCATCACCATTCCTGTATTCGACCAACAGACCATTTGTTTCAACAACGCCAAACTGCCCGATACGCTGGAAGACGGAATAACTTACAGCGCAGGAGGCGGAACCCTTATCCTGAAAAAAGTGAAACTGCCGGAATCAGCAAAGAACCGCAGCATCTTTGTGGAAGTTGCCCAATACTCGGACGGCGACGCATACGACCGCACCGGTTCCGTCTTCGTTATCCCGACCGGCAAGAAACAGTCTTTCCTGGATGCCATACGGAACCTGAAAAGCGTACCGTCCTTCCAGGCCAAAGACGGCAACTATCCGGCACTCATCTCTACAGATGACTATGAGGCTCCCGTGGAACTGATGCGTTTCTTTACCGGATTCGGCGTACGTAAGTTCAACCACAACAAAGTGAAAGGACAACACTGGGTAGACTCTGTCATTTACAAATCGGAGGTCACTCCCCTCGCCTCGCAACTGCAAGGCGAAGTCTGGATAGGAGCCTACATAGGCAACTGGGATGCCAAAGGGCATCGCCTCTCCCTGAAACTGAAGTATTACCCCGACGACGAACGCCGCGTAAACAAAGCCATGCCCTTGTTCAACACCGTGAATTATCTGGAACAGGCCGGACAAGCCTACCCCGTCTTCTTCCTGAATGACTCCCTGCGCGTGAGATTCACCCTGAAAGAACCGGCAAAAAACGCACGCCTGTTCTATCTCACCACCGGACACGGCGGTTGGGGGAACGGAGATGAATTCAATCAAAAGCCCAACACCGTTTATCTGGATGGCAAGAAAGTAATCTCGTTCATCCCCTGGCGCGATGACTGCGGAACGTACCGTAACTCCAATCCCTGCTCGGGCAACTTCTCAAACGGCCTGAGCTCTTCGGACTTGAGCCGTTCCAATTGGTGTCCCGGCACAGTGACTACGCCCGAATATATCTATCTGGGCGATTTGGAAGCAGGAGAACACACCCTCTCCGTCCGGATACCGCAAGGAGCTCCCGAAGGAGGAAGCAACAGTTACTGGTGCATATCGGGCACACTGCTTTATTAATCCGTTCATTATTAAATTAAAATACCAATGAAGAAAAGTTTCTATTTTCTATGTACATTAGCCCTGACCGGGACATTGTTCAGTTGCAATCCCACTGAAAACGAACCGGCGGAAACAGACTACACAAAGTACGTGAACACCTTTATCGGAGCTGCCGACAACGGGCATACCTTCCCCGGTGCCTGCCGACCTTTCGGCATGATTCAAACCAGCCCTGTCACCGGCGCGGTGGGCTGGAGATATTGCTCCGAGTATGTCAACAGTGACTCCATCATCTGGGGATTCACTCAGACACATCTCAACGGAACCGGATGTATGGACTTGGGCGACGTGCTCGTCATGCCTGTCACCGGAACACGCACCCGTGCCTGGGATGCCTACCGCAGCCGTTTCTCCAAGAAGCAGGAAGCCGCCACACCGGGATATTACACGGTAGAGCTGACCGAGCCGAACGTGAAAGCGGAACTCACCGCCACTCCCCACGCAGCCTTGCATCGCTACACCTATCACAATGCCGACTCTGCTTCCGTCCTCATCGACTTGCAACACGGACCGACATGGAACGAAAACCAATATCACTCTCAGGTGAAGGAATGCGAGGTGAACTGGGAAGACGCTCAAACCCTGACCGGGCATGTGCGCAACAGTGTTTGGGTCAATCAGGATTATTTCTTCGTGATGAAGTTCAACCGACCCGTCACCGACTCCCTCTACCTGCCTATGGGTGAGACCGAAAAAGGCAAACGCATCATTGCCTCTTTTGACATGCAGCCCGGCGAAGAACTGCTGATGAAAGTCGCTCTCTCCACTACCGGCATAGAAGGCGCCAGGAAGAATATGGAAGCCGAAGTGCCCGCATGGGACTTTGAAGGAGTGAAAAAAACGGCACATGACGATTGGAACAGCTACCTGAGCCGCATCGACGTGACCGGAACAGAAGACGAGAAAACCAACTTCTACACCTGTTTCTATCATGCATTGATTCAGCCCAATCAGATTTCGGACGTAGACGGCCTGTATCGCAACGCCGCCGACTCCGTGGTTAAGGCAGGAACGGGAACATTCTATTCCACTTTCTCCTTGTGGGACACCTACCGTGCCGCACATCCGTTCTACACGCTGATGGTTCCCGAAAAGGTAGACGGCTTTGTCAACTCACTGGTAGAGCAGAGCGAAGTGCAAGGCTTCCTGCCCATCTGGGGATTGTGGGGCAAGGAAACCTATACCATGGTAGGCAACCACGGTGTATCCGTCATAGCCGAAGCCTACCGCAAAGGGTTCCGCGGATTTGATGCCGAACGCGCTTTCAACGCCATCAAGCAAACCCAGACCGTATCGCACAAACAGAAATCCGATTGGGAAACGTACATGAAATACGGTTACTTCCCCACTGATTTGATTAAGACCGAATCTGTTTCTTCTTCCCTCGAATCGGTATACGACGATTATGCAGCCGCAGACATGGCTAAACGTATGGGCAAGACAGAAGATGCGGCTTACTTCTCCAAACGTGCGGATTTCTACAAGAATCTGTTTGATACGGAAACCCAGTTTATGCGTCCGCGTAATTCGGACGGAACTTGGAAGACTCCGTTCAACCCCAGTCAGGTGGCACACGCCGAAAGTACCGGTGGTGACTATACCGAAGGAAATGCCTGGCAATATACTTGGCATGTGCAGCATGATGTTCCGGGACTCATCAATCTCTTTGGCGGCGAGGAACCTTTCTTGAACAAGCTTGATTCGCTGTTCACACTCAAACTGGAAACGACTCAGGCAGATGTCACCGGCCTCATCGGACAATATGCCCATGGCAACGAGCCAAGCCACCACATTACTTATCTGTATGCGTTGGCAGGACGTCCCGAACGTACGCAGGAGTTGGTTCGTGAAATATTTGATACCCAGTATCGCCCCGAGCCCGACGGCCTTTGCGGTAATGACGATTGCGGACAAATGTCTGCGTGGTATATGTTCTCTGCCATGGGATTCTATCCGGTGGACCCGGTAAGCGGAAACTATGTGTTCGGCGCTCCGCAAATGCCGAAGATTGTGCTTCATCTGGCAGACGGAAAGACATTCACCGTCATTGCAGACGGCATCTCCAAAGAACATAAATATATTGACAGCATTACGCTGAACGGTGAGCCTTATACCAAGAACTATATCTCACACGAAGATATATTGAAGGGAGGAACATTGGTGTATAAGATGAAATAATGGTATTACAAACCTCTCCAAGAAGACAAAAAAAGAGAGTAGTCCATCACGGATTACTCTCTTTTCTTTAAGAATCAACAGTGGAATTACTCCACCTAATCGGTCATATTACTATCTTTCGTTTATTCTATAGCAGTACCGTTGATCGTTGTCGGCCAATACGGATTTTGATAGAGAACAGAAGTTTCTACATTTTCATCCGGCGACAACAGTTCTATTTCACGGATAGGCAACGGTGATAAATAGTTTGCCTTGGCCCAAGTATATCCGTCATATACAGGGTTGTTGTCTTTCATGACAGAGTAAGGACGCAAGTATTTGAAAGAAGGATCAGAAATATTAGAACCTTCAGAACCGGTATATCTGTATTCTATTTCAGCACCGTTTTCGTCTTTGTTAGCTACTTTATAGAGCTCGTCCCAGAAATTACATCCTTCCGGAATGAACTTCTTCGACAACATGTCATCCATAGCACGCCAACGTATCAGGTCATTATAACGCATATCTTCACCGATAAATTCACAACGACGTTCACGTCGGATGTTCAACAGAGTAGCATCTACTGTTTCATCACCCGATTTTTTAGCCCAGTCTGTTTCCTTGTTCATATCTGTTGCAGCAATGGTCTTGTTGAAATCAGGATCCACACCTGCACGTTCACGGACAGCTCTCCAATAGTTGGCAGCTTTACCATCTATTCTTCCGTTTTTCAAATAATAAGCTTCCATATAGTTCAGATAAGCCTCTACACCACGGAAGATGATACAACCTGTAGTTGATTCAGCTTTACCCCATACATTCTGTGTAAGGTCGAAGCTGGCATATTTACGAAGACGATAGCCGGTGCGGTCTTGCATTTCCTGACGGTTTGATACCGGGTGCGGCATGAAATATTGAACTGTACCTGCTGTTTGCTGTGAATGAACAGGCAAGAAATTGCTTTCACTGAACACAAACAATTGCAAGCGGTCGTCACGGTTGGTTTTTACATCATCCAATGTCTTATCACCCATGTATGGGGCTGAAGTTGTAGCTGCATACCAAGGCATACCATCTTTCATAAGGAAGCTTTCCACATAAGTTTTCAGCAAACCGTTGTTGCTTCCTGACTGCACCCATGCAGGTGCTCCGTGAGTAATGGAGTAACTTCCGGTTTTAGCATACGATCTCCAAAGCAATACTTCCGAGTTTTTGCTCAGGTCAAGTGAAGCGAACATCTCAAAATAAGGATTCCATCCTGAAGTAGTGCTGATAGTTTCCGGATCAGCTACTCCTGTGTTTTGAGTCAAGGTGACTTTGTCGGCAACTTGTTCGGCTGCTTCCAAAGCCTGAGTCAGGAAGAAATCTACTTCTTTGTCTACATCCAAAGTGAAATTAGGATGCACTTTCTTTCCCGGCCAATTTGCATCACCCGGTACACGGCCTGTACCTTTATGGTATTTTTCAAACGTTGCTTCGTAAAGAGCGACACGTGACTTTACCAGCAAAGCAGTCTCCTTATTAATACGGTTGTTGGAAGCAAATCCCCAACCTTTCAACATACTGATAGCTTTATCCAAGTCTTCCAAAATAAAGCGGGCTACCAAGTTACGGGGTTGACGTACCGATTTTTCCATCAGCACTGCCTTATCATCAGGAAGTACCTCGGTAATGATAGGATAATCACCGAACTTACGCAAATAACTAAAGTATATCCATGCACGCATGAAATGCATTTCGCCAATGTAATGTTCTATGTCGGCAGCACTACCCGAAACCTGGCCGGCTTCGTATTTAGGAACTGCGTTTTCAAAGAAATAATTACAATAACGGATATCATTGAAAGACCATCCCCCACCTGATTGAGGAACTTTCCATGCTCCTTTTTCATACAATGTTGAATTATAGCCCCCGGATACAGCATTATCCGTTCCTCCGTCACCATTACCTATTCCCATACCATATCCGGCATGGCTTGAAAACCAGTTGTTATATTTGGCAATAGAATAAGCTTCAAAATGGTCAGTTGTACTAAAATAAACTTCCGGTGTTACCGATGACAGAGGCTCCCTGTCCAAGAAATCATTGCAAGAAGAAAGAATTATTGTTCCTCCTGCCAAGGCACAAGCCTGAAATAATATATTTTTAAGTTTCATAGTTCTTAATCTTTTTTAGAAGTTGACATTTACACCCAATGAAATAACTTTTTGCAACGGATAGAGTTTTCCGGGACCTGTTCCGGCCAAACTTCCTGTAGCTTCAGGATCGAAGATATCCGACAGACTGGTAAAGGTCAGCAAATTGTCGGCAGATACATAAAAACGTACCGATGACATACCGGCATTCTTAATCCATGCTTCCGGCAGAGAATATCCCAACTGAATGTTTTTCATACGTATATAAGCACCATTTTGTATATAACGGGTCTGCACTTGTGCGTTACGTCCACCATCAAAATTTACTTTCGGATAGTAAGCATCCAAATTAGCTCCCAAGGGGTCTCCTTCAGGACGCCAGAAATCCCAATGTTCAACAAAACCGGTAGACTGCCATTCGTTTCCTTGTGCATTGGCTCCCCAGAAATAACATCCGTCCAACCACAAATCGCGTTTGGCTACACCTTGGAAGAACACGCGGAAATCCCAACCTTTCCATGCCGCATCCAGTGTCAAACCGAATTTATAGCGCGGAGTATTATTACCGATAATGCGATAGTCACCTGTATCTCCCAGTTTATTGCTTCCGTTATCTATTTTTCCGTTTCCATCAAGGTCAGCATACATAATATCACCTGCACCCCAGTTACTTCCCAGTGTAGATTGGTCTACCTTTGCCAAATGTGCATCCATTTCTTCCTGACTTTGAGCAATGCCAATAGTGGTCAATCCCCAAATATCTCCCAACATTCTGCCTTTGTAGTATTGGCTGACATTCATACTTTCATTAGGGTAACGGGTAATCTTCTGCTGGTCATCTGACAAAAGAGCTTTGATACCGTATTTCACACCACCTATTTGATCTCTCCATCCGATTTCAAGTTCAAAACCGTAAGATTTCATATCACAGTTGTTGATTTTAGGAACGGTAGTACCTAGTGCAGATGATAATTCCGGGGCCGGGCCAATCATGTCTTTTGTATGACGAACGAAATAATCAAACGAACCTGTCAAGCGGTTATTGAATGCTCCCCAGTCCAAACCAATATCCCATGTTTCAATAGTTTCCCAAGTTTTCAACAGGCTGACCATACCCGGATTGTAAGAGTAATTAGGGCGTACTCCGTTAACCAACCATCCGTAGTTGCTACCCGTAGGCATAGTCTGATAGAAAGGATACCAAGCATCATTAGTATTCGTATTTCCCAACTGTCCCCATGATGCTCTCAACTTCAATGTGTTGATCTTTGTCTTTTCTCCAAACTTTTGGAAGAACTCTTCATTGGCAATGTTCCAACCAGCTGAGAATGATGGGAAGAATCCCCAACGTTCGTCACCTACAAAACGTGATGAACCATCATAGCGTCCGTTGGCTTCAAACATATAACGGTCTTTGTAACTCCAGTTGATACGAGCAAAGAAACCGGCTACAGAAGTATGATTATAACCACCGTAAGCTTGCGGATCATCCGTTGCCGTATCAATGGTAGGTACATCGGGACTAATTAAATTATTCTTTATAGCTTCAATACTGCGGTTCTTGTAAAGCTCGGCATTGAAACCTGCCATTACCTTAAAGTAATGTCCATTGTCAAATTGCTTAAAGTAGTCAGAATAAATATTAGTGGTATAATAATTTTCTTTCCACGAATACTCATCTACACGTGAAGAACCGGCTGAATAAGAACCGTATCCCATATCCCATACTGTGTAATACGGGTCTCCATTAACATCATAAGCATGTACAGGCAATACTTCCCAATGCTGATACTGAGTAGTGGTACGCACACTTCCTTCCAAGTTGATGCGCCAATTCTTAATAGGCTCGATAACTACATGCAACTGGTTGGTATAATAGTCTTTCTGACTATTCTGCTCACCACCGTTTTCCATTTGTTCTATTTCACCTTCGTCCATAGGGAATCCATTGGGGTCATAAGCGGGATGTACCGGCCATTTACGTGCCAAGTTATGGAAGAAGCTGCTAGTCAAGTAAGTCGGTCGTTGAAAATCTTCACGAGTCCATTTGCTGTTTAAGGTCACTTTCAACCAATCAGTGATATTTGCTGTGATTTTGCTGTTCAGCGTATAGCGTTGAAATTTATCAGTACCGTGGCGCAATAAACCTTTCTGGTCCAAGAAGCTGCCGCTCAATACATACTGAAGTTTTTCCGTACCCCCGCTAATGCTCAAGTTATGCTCCTGCGAAGGAACCCAATTGTCATAAAACTCACCGAACCAGTCGGTATTACCGTTGGCGTTGGCCCATTTCTGCCAAATACCTGAACCATTGTCTACGGTAGTAGCTGTCAATGTACCTTCTTGATAAGCTTTGATACGTTCCATCACTGCCGGACTGAAAATATCTCCACCACCACGGTTGGATGAAGCACGGTTGAAATATTGTGCAAAAGTATAAGAATCCATCAGTTCAGGGATTCCAATAGCATCATTGAAACGCACGTTTCCAGAGTAATTGACATTGGTTTTACCACTTTTACCGCTTTTCGTTGTTACCAAGATAACACCGAACGAAGCTCTGGCACCGTAAATAGAAGCCGATGCAGCATCTTTCAATACTGATACAGATTCAATGTCATTAGGGTTTACAGTATTCAAATTTCCCTCAATACCATCAATCAACACCAGCGGAGAAGATCCGGAACCATCACCGATAGTACCTGTACCACGGATATTGATGTTCATTTCGCCGTCCAGCGAACCACCCGAGTTACCTACTGTCAAGTTCAAACCAGGAATAACACCCTGCAATGCTTGCGACACGTTTTGCACCGGACGGGCAGCAATAACCTTGGAATCCACCATTCCCACGGCACCGGTTACATTCACTTTCTTCTGTGTACCATAACCCACAACCACTACTTCATCCAGTGTTTGAGTATCATCTTTCAAAGTGACATTGACAGGTTTTCCATCCCAAACGATTTCTTGACTGATATAACCTACAAATGAAATAACAATAACGTCCCCCTTCTTCACATTAGATAAAGAGAAGTCACCATCAATTCCGGTGATTGTTCCGTTAGTAGTACCTTTTACTACTACTGAAGCTCCAATGACGGTCTCACCGGTTGCATCTTTTACGATACCGGTACAAGCTCCGTCTTGCTGTGCAATTTTCACATCGGTTATGCCGGGATTGCTAACCGCATACGCTGCTCCGGTAGAGGCTCCCATTAGGAACAGCATCATACTGACTGATTTTAGTCGTTTTAACATAGCTGTGATTTTTAAGTGTTTATTGAAACTTATTAATAACCAACATTATCAAGTTCTTTCAGAACTATGCTTTTCAATATAATTTAGATTAACGATGCAAATATATAATAATTTTAAAGAATGTGGGTTTCGAATAAAAAATATTTTGCTCAACAGACCGTTTTTTAACAAAGGTGCATTCCAAAGTCTTATGCTACAGAAGTTAAATTAATGTTTATTTCTGAATTAAAACCTCTCTAAATCTTAAAAATATGGTTCTATGAGGAAAACTTATAGACTCATAAGTAGAAACGCAGTAGAACATTTTTGATATCAACAATGATTTTCGGATACAAAATATAATTGCCAAATTTTATTTATCTATTTCACAATGGGGGCAAGTTAATAAAGTAGGTAGAAAAGAAGTAGAATTATATATATAAATTCATTGTTTACTCTCCTTGAACGCCTACTTACGGCTTTTTACATGATTTCTTATCTTGCTTATATACAAACATTTACGATGAAGCATAGTTCTGAAAGAACTTTATGGTAAAAGCATTTAATTGATTTTCAATAAACACTTAAAAATCACAGCTATGTTAAAACGACTAAAATCAGTCAGTATGATGCTGTTCCTAATGGGAGCCTCTACCGGAGCAGCGTATGCGGTTAGCAATCCCGGCATAACCGATGTGAAAATTGCACAGCAAGACGGAGCTTGTACCGGTATCGTAAAAGATGCAACCGGTGAGACCGTCATTGGAGCTTCAGTAGTAGTAAAAGGTACTACTAACGGAACAATCACCGGAATTGATGGTGACTTCTCTTTATCTAACGTGAAGAAGGGAGATATTCTGCAAATCTCTTTCGTGGGTTATATTACTCAGGAAGTGAAATGGAACGGTACTCCTCTGAACATCATCTTAAAAGATGATACTCAGACTTTGGAAGAAGTAGTGGTAGTAGGTTACGGTACACAGAAGAAAGTAAATCTGACCGGTGCAGTAGCAATGGCAGAAAGCGATGTTTTGGAGGACCGCCCTATCGCTAACTTGGCTCAAGGTTTGCAAGGTGCAATTCCCAACTTGAACATTTCGTTTGCCAATGGTAACCCTAACTCAAGCACAAGTATCAACGTCCGCGGTCTTACATCATTGAACGGTGGTTCTGCATTAATCTTAGTAGATGGTGTAGAAACCAATGATATTTCTCTGCTTAACCCGCAGGATATTGAAAGTATCTCAGTGTTGAAAGATGCTTCTTCTGCAGCCGTATATGGTGCACGTGCAGCATTCGGCGTTGTATTGATTACAACTAAAAAAGGTAAAAAGGGAGAGAAAGTTACTTTCAACTATAACAATAACTTCTCATGGTCGGCACCTTCACGCATGGCCAAGGGATTACCGGCAGACCAATGGTTGCGCGCCATGAATGTAGAGTCCAACAATACCAGCGGTACTCAGTATTGGAGTGACGAACTTATTGCTGCCGTAGAAGAACGCATGAAAGATCCCAGCCTTCCTACTGCTTGGGAAAACACGCAGGGAAATAAATTCACCGCTAATGGAGAATGGGCTTATGCCGGTAACACAGACTGGCTGGATGTATTGTTTAATGATGCAGCCTTCATGCAACAGCACAACGCCAGTGTTCGTGGCGGTTCTGAAAAGACCTCTTACTATGGTTCAGTAGGTTATAAAGGACAAGACGGTTTGCTGGCTTATGGAACAGACCATTTCAAACGTATTAATATGTCATTCAATTTCAACACTCAATTAACTAATTGGTTGGAAATCGGATTGAACGTAAAATACAATCGTAGCGAAGCTAACGAACCTAACTCTAACTTCTATACTTCGGAAGACCCCTATTATGAAGTATATCGCTCCATGCCGTTTATTCCCGTTTACTTGCCGGATGGAGACTTTGCAGGTGTAGCAGGTTCTAACTTCAACTTCAACATTGCAGGTATGTTGGCACAAGCCGGACGTACAAAGAATGTTTATGATGATATTTGGTATACAGGTTCTTTCAAATTAACTCCGTTCAAAGGACTTACCGTAAGAGGTGACTATACCGGTAACCGTTACTTCAGAACGACTCGTGCACACGAAAAGACTATTTACCAGAAGCAGCCCGATGGCACTTCAATGTCAAAAGGAGACCCGAACGGTGTTTCACTGAAGAAGTATGACGATACTTATGAAGCATTGAACTTATGGGCTGAATATAAAAAATCTTTCGGTGACCACTCTCTCACTGCAATGGTTGGTTATAACCAAGAATCCAAAGAAACCAGCAATATGTATGGTAAGACAACCGGTTTGTTTGTAAATGACATCCCTGTTATCGACTTAGCCGGAACCAAGCAAAACCTGGAAGAAGAAGCAACAATCTGGGCAGTACAGGGTGCTTTCTTCCGTTTGAACTATGACTATAAAGGCAAATACTTATTGGAGGTAAACGGTCGTTATGACGGTTCTTCAAAATATGGCGAAGACGACCGCTGGGGATTCTTCCCGTCAGCTTCTATTGGTTGGAGATTATCTGAAGAAAAATTCTTTGATTCTGCACGTAATATATTCGAAAACGTCAAACTTCGTGCATCTGTCGGTTCATTAGGCAATCAGGTTACTACAGGCAACTTCGATTATTTAAGCTCTATGGGCTTTGCTCAGCTCAACTATTTATTGAACGGTAAATTGGCAACAGGTATTACTCCTGCTTCATTGGCTTATAACAATGTAAGTTGGGAAAAAGTAACTACCGCCAACTTCGGTCTTGACCTAGGTCTGTTGAATAACCGCTTGACTGCTTCATTCGACTACTTTATCCGTTATACCAATGATATGGTCGTATCAAAGACCTATCCTGCAACAATGGGGTCTACCGGTGGTAAGGAAAATCTTGCCAACATGAGAACAAACGGTTGGGAACTTTCTTTGAGTTGGAAAGACCAAATTGCTAACGTAGGAGGCAGCCCATTGGATTATAATGTTGGTATCGGTATTTCAGACAGCTACTCAAAGATTACTAAATATGACAACCCAACCGGTTATCTGGGTGATTACTACGAAGGTATGGAATTAGGTGAAATCTGGGGTTACGTAACCGACGGATTCATTCAGGATAAAGCAGAAGCAGAACAACAAGCAGTTCGTCAGAAAGTAATTGCCACTACTTGGTTACCGGGTGATATCCGTTACGCAGACTTGGATGGAAACGGGGTTGTTGACTACGGAAAGAACACATTAAGTGACCACGGTGACAAGAAGATCATCGGTAACAATACTCCGCGTTATCGTTTCAATATCAACTTGGGTGCATCATGGAAAGGCTTTGATATCCGCGCTTTATTCGAAGGTACAATGAAACGCGACTTATGGCTCGGCACAGGTAGCACAGGTATTTTCTGGGGATACTACGGACAATGGTGGAGTACATTGAACGATACTCATCTGGACTATTGGACACCCGAAAATCCGAATGCTTACTATCCAACTCCGACCAACACAACTCGCAGCCGTCAGACTCAGACTAAATATTTGCAGGATGCCTCTTACATCCGTCTGAAAGATGTAACTATCGGCTACAACCTGCCACAAGCCTGGATCTCTAAATTCGGTATCGCTCAATTGAGAATCTTTGCAAGCGGACAAAACTTATGGGAAGCTACAGGTTTGTACAAATACCTAGACCCGGATGCAACAGGTAACAGAAAGAAAGATGGTGAAATGGAAGATCGTATGACCAAATACCCATTCTGCCGTACTTATTCATTTGGTATCAACGTAACATTCTAAATTCAGGAACGATTATGAAAAAAAATATATTATATATAGGTTTAGTAGCTTTAGCATTGCAAAGCTGCGATTATTTGGATCGCGAACCGCTGGACTCCATCTCTAAAGACAAATTCTTTTCAACAGCCGGCGCTGATGGATTACAGCAATATTGTAACAATCTCTATCCTAAATTGATTAAAGGACATGGAGACCCTCAATCTTACAATTTCGGTATGATGGAAGAAGATTTCAAATCGGACAACATCTATACATGGGAATACAATTCTATCAGCTTTGGTTTACACGTAGCTCCTACCGGTGCAAAAGATACAGAATGGAACTGGGAAAACATCCGTGCTTGTAATGACTTCTTAGCTAATTATGAACAGTCACAGGCTTCCGAAGCAGAAAAGCATCGTTTTGCAGGAGAAATCTTATTCCTCAAAACGCTTGACTACTTCAACAAAGTGAAAACTTACGGCGATGTACCTTGGTATGACAAAGTTGTAAACCCGGGAGACGAAGACTTATACAAAGCACGTGATCCCCGCACTTTGGTAGCAGACAATATGCTGAGAGATATTGACCAGGCTATTGAATGGCTGCCCATGAAATCGAAAGTGGATGTTACCCGTATCTCCAAAGATGCTGCATTGGCGTTGAAAGCACGCTTCTGCTTGTTTGAAGGTACATGGCGTCGCTACCACAAGATTGAAGGAGATACAAAATTCTTGCAGGAAGCATACAATGCAGCCGGAGAATTGATGAAATCGGAATATGGTTACTCATTATTCCAGGGTAGTACTCCTTCACAGGCTTATCATGAATTATTCATTCAGTCCGATTATGCCAACAACCCTGAAATCATCTTGTCCAAAGCTTATGATCCCAGCTTAGGCAAAGGTAACAACCTGAGCCGTCAGATCGGTGTCGGCGAAACTCCCTTGGGCGTCAGCAAAGACTGTATTGACGACTATCTGTGTGCCGAAACAGGATTGCCTGTCACTCTCTGCAATTGCCCCGGACATACCACACACACCGAATTATTGGCAGAATTGAACAACCGCGACCCGCGTTTGTTACAGACTGTATGTTCTCCCGAAGCAGGTGAACACACCTATTATTTAAAAGGACATCCGGCAAATATTGCCAACATTGTCAATACCGGTGCAGGCGGTTCTTCTTCTACCGGTTATAGCATTGCCAAATTCTATAATGCAGCCGAACATCTGGCAGCTCACCATCAGGGAACATTAGATGCTCCGGTATTCCGTTTCGGTGAAATCCTGTTAATCCGTGCAGAAGCAGCAGCAGAACTGGGAACCATTTCTCAAACAGATTTGGATGCTACAGTTAATAAGTTGCGTGAACGTGTAGGATTCAACCACAAGTTGACAATGAGCCCGGCCGTTGACCCCAAACTGGAAGCCGAATATCCAAACGTAAGCGCCAACAACGCAACACTGATTCGTGAAATCCGCCGCGAACGCCGCGTAGAATTATTCGGAGAAGGTTACCGCTTTGATGACTTGCGCCGTTGGGCATGTGGCAAACGTCTGGATGCTTCTGTTGCACCCCGCATGGGTATGATTCCTGATGCAAAGCTTTATTCTGCCGAAAACATCACTGCTATGCAAAACGTATTAGGCACAAACAGCAAAGGTGAACTCGACATTTACAGCAAGCGTGTAGATACACAAGCCAGATTTGAAGATCCGAAGAACTACCTGTTTGCTATTCCGACCAATGAAATCTCTATCAACCCGAATCTGACACAGAACACGGGATGGTAATTGATACATTATAATCTATTAGAGAATGTCCGGGAAGCGAATGATGCTTTCCGGACATTCTTTTTTTGTTTTCTGACCAATTATTAAATTTCTTTCCTCTTTTTTTGCTCGCCAAATAAGAAAACCTTACCTTTATCATCCCTTAAAGGAAAATTAAATGCAAACAAAATAATAAACACTAACTCATAACAGTTATGTATAACCTTAAAAAACTAATCGTATGCATGGCCGGTGCAGCGTTCGCTTTGAACCTCCACGCCCAGCAAGTACAAGGCTTTGTCCACAAGCAATCAGAAGCAACGGATTATGTATGGCCTACCGACCAACAAGTATTGGATAAACTGGATAAATGGCAAGACCAGAAGTTCGGAGTCTTGTTCCACTGGGGACTTTATTCCGTTCCCGGCATTGTAGAGTCATGGTCCATCTGCTCGGAAGATGTCGATTGGATTTCACGCAAAAAACCTTTGCCATACGATGAATACAAAGAGTGGTACTGGGGCTTGAAAGACTCGCTCAATCCGGTAAACTTCAATCCCGAACAATGGGCAGATGTAATGCAGGATGCAGGTATCAAATACATGATATTCACCACCAAACATCACGACGGATTTTGTACTTACGACTCCAAGTACACGGACTTCTCCATTGCCCACGGAGCCTTCAAGGACAATCCGCGCAAGAATGTAGCCTACCATGTATTCGATGCTTTCCGCAAAAGAGGTTTCATGACGGGATGCTATTTCTCCAAACCCGACTGGCATTGCGAATGGTTTTGGAATCCTTATTTCGCTACCCCCGACCGTAACATCAATTACAAGAAAGACCGCCATCCCGACTGGTGGAAAAACTATCAGACCTTTACCCGTAACCAACTGAATGAGCTGATGTCCGACTACGGAAGTTTTGATATCCTTTGGCTGGACGGCGGCTGGGTGAAAGGCGATGACATTGGTCTGGACGATATTCTGGCACAAGCACGCCGGAAGCATCCGGGATTGATTTCGGTAGACCGCAGCATCAGGGGCAAAAACGAAAACTACCAGACTCCCGAACGCGGCATCCCCGAAACACAGCTCAACTATCCGTGGGAAAGTTGCATCACGCTGAGCAATGACTGGGGATGGGTGCCGAATGCTCCATTCAAATCATCTCAAAAGGTTATCAACATACTGAGTGAAATCACTGCCAAAGGTGGTTGTCTGCTGCTGGGCGTAGGACCGACCCCGGACGGTGTCATCGAAGAAGAAGTGGCCAAGCGTCTGCACGAAGTGGGAGAATGGTTGCGGGCAAACGGCAAAGCCATCTACAATACCCGAATCACTCCTGTTTATCAGGACGGACACACATGGTTCACTGCCGACAAGGACGGACAGACACTCTATGCCATCTATGCATTGCCCGAAGGAGAAACACTGCCGGAAGTCATAGAATGGACAGGAAATCTTCCGAAAGGCAAAATGAAAATGCTGAAAGGAAACAAGAGTGTGAAATATACTTATGATGGTGATAAGGTAAAAGTATTTCTTCCCAAAGGAATAAAGAATGAACCTATTGCTTTGCAATTCAAGGTAAGAGCAAAATAGGAGGTTTTATCAAGACCCAATCAACCTATCACTTTGCCTGTAGGGGTGGGGACACTCGCCCGAATACACTTTACTTGATGCATTCGGGCGGGCAATCCCCGCCCCTACAGTTAACTTTAATAATGCTTTGACTCCCCGAATGCACAGAACTGACTGCATTCGCTTACTCTTCCATCACAAAACTTTTCAGAATAGCTTCCGCCTCAGCTTTTTTCCCCGCCGAATAAATGATGGAAACATGAAATGCACTCCCGGCCGCCTTGGTCATCAGACAGGCATAGCAACAAGGTTCACCCTCACATTGCCCATCCATCGAAACACCATAAAATTGCTCCAAGTCAAAGGCTTTGACAGCAGTCTGCTTCTCCACCCCATCATCGTCGGCATAGTCTTTCAACATACCTTCCAGGTCACCCTTCGTGATGCCGTCAGAGTCCAACGCCTGAACAGTGATATAAAACTTACTATCGTTCAACAGAAACGTTTCTTCTGTATCCTCTTCCACAACAATACCCTTCGGAATCTTAAAAGTCAATCCGTAGGCAGTCCATGTAACAGGAGACAATGCCTGTGCACCTGCCGACAAGCAGACACACAGGCATAAAAAGGCAAAAAACAAAATTCTTTTCATCTTTTACTTTATTTACGAATAAAGACTTCGCTCAACGCACGCCCCGGTCATTTATCTTTATCACGTATCTCCACGCGACGAATCTTACCGCTGATAGTCTTCGGAAGCTCTTCTACAAACTCTATCACACGCGGATACTTATAAGGGGCAGTCACACGCTTCACATGATCTTGCAATTCTTTAATCAGTTCCGGGCTTTCCTGTCCTTTGTAGTTCCTGGAAAGAACGATGGTCGCCTTTACCACTTGTCCGCGCACTTCATCGGGAACACCCGTAATGGCACATTCCACCACGGCAGGATGAGTCATCAATGCACTCTCCACTTCAAACGGGCCGATACGGTAGCCGGAGCTCTTGATAACATCATCCGCACGTCCCACAAACCAAAAGTATCCGTCTTCATCACGCCAAGCCACATCACCGGTATAATAAATACCATCGTGCCAAGCATCTTCGGTCAGTTCGGCCGCCCGATAATACTCTTTGAACAAACCCAGCGGCTTGCCTTCAGACGTACGGATGACAATCTGTCCCTGTTCACCGTCTTCTGCCGAACGCCCATCGGGAGTCAGCAAGTCGATATCATATTGCGGATTGGGGACACCCATGCTGCCCGGTTTCGGCTCCATCCAGGGAAAAGTACCCAACGTCAAAGTGGTTTCCGTCTGTCCGAAACCTTCCATCAAACGAATACCGGTTATTTTTTTAAACGTCTCATATACAGAATAGTTCAATGCTTCTCCGGCAGTGGTACAATATTCCAAAGACGACAAGTCATACTTACTGATATCTTCCTTTATCAAGAAACGATAAATGGTAGGAGGAGCACACAGTGAAGTGATATGATAGTCCTGAATCTTTCCGAGAATGTCGGCAGGAGTAAACTTCTCATGGTCATACACAAAGATATTCGCCCCCGCAATCATCTGTCCGTAAAGTTTTCCCCACACCGCTTTCCCCCAACCGGTATCGGCAATCGTCAGATGCAAACTGTCGCGATGCAGATTATGCCAGAAACAGGCAGTTACGATATGCCCCAACGGATAAGTAAAGTCATGCGCCACCATCTTCGGCTCACCGGTAGTTCCCGATGTAAAATACATCAGCGAGGTATCCTCATTGGTATTCGGATGCTCAGGCTTTACAAACGGAGCCGCATTTTCCATTCCCTGATGAAAGTCTTCGAAACCTTCGGGAACTTCGGGACCGACACTGACCAGCTTCTTTACAGAAGGCGAATCGGGCATCGCTTCTATGATATGCTTGGTAATCACATCTTCGCCTGCCGCAACAATCATCTTAATATCGGCAGCATTACAACGGTACACAATATCTTTCTTGGTCAGTAAATGAGTGGCGGGAATCACCACCGCACCCAACTTGTGCAGAGCGATAATGGAATACCAGAACTCATAACGACGTTTCAATATCAACATCACCATATCACCGCGACCGATACCCAGACTTTGGAAATAAGACGCCGTCATATCGGTATATTTCTTCAGGTCGGCATAAGTATACTGTCTGGATTCCCCTTTATCGTTAGTCCACAACAGCGCTTTCTTGTCGGGTTCCTCGGCAGCCCACGCATCTACTACATCATAGCCGAAATTAAAATTTTCGGGTACCTTAATCTTCAGGTTCTTTATAAAATCCTCTTGTGAGGCAAAAGTGGTTTGTTCTAAGAATCTTTCTACCATACTCTTACAATTTACATAATTACTGCCAGGAACTTCACAGTCTTGCCGTCCAGTGCCATCATGCCGTGAGGCTGGGCAGAATCAAAGTAAAGGCTGTCACCCGGATTCAAAATAAGTTCTTTTCCGTTAATATTAAGCAACATACGTCCTTCTATCACCAGGTTGAACTCTTGTCCTTCGTGTGAATTGAAATAAATAGGCGTATCTTCGGGCTTCGGCTCCACGGTAACGATGAACGGATCTACCTTACGTCCGCGGAATCCCGATGCCAATGATTCATATTTGTATGCTTTGGTACGTTCCACCGATACCCCTGTGCCACAACGAGTCAGAAAGTAAGCACTCATTTTAGGCTCTTCGCCAAACATCAGCACATCCAGTGCGATACCATATTTGCGGGCAATCTTCTGCAAAGCGCTGACCGATATATCTTTCTCACCGCTTTCCATACCCAAATACTCTTCCACTGTTAGTTGGCAACTTTCGGCCACTTCTTGTGAAGTCAGTTCCAAAACGTCTCTCAATCCCCGGAGACGTTCGGCTATTTGCTTTATCTGGTCACTCATAATCTTTAGATTTAGGGTTCAAAGATAATGAAGATTTAATTAATCCTAGCAAAGTTTCAAGAAGTTTCTATGAAAACTATCTGACAGACAGCGAAACTGCACAATATCATTCTATATGAGCAAGGACACGGGTTTAAGGAAGTGGTTGCCTTTCGGATAGTTTCAAATGAAAGTATTCGGGCAATAGGACTGCAAAAACATTCCCAACGTGTGAAAAAAGCCGGATAATGTAGTCCAACCATCATGCGCCACAAGGAACGGAAGCTGCACTACCATAGAGCGTTGCAACCACGTTTTCTTCTGCACCGTAAGAATGGTAACAGTTTGGATTAACCCACAAGCCCGGAGCAGATACCTCCCTATATCCATGAAGAAACATAGAAAAAATCCATGCTCCATAAAACTTATGATAAATGATAGCATGAATTATAAAAGAATCACTATTTTTGCCAAAGACACACAGAATGATATGAAGAGGTTCATCGGGCATACTATCCTAATACTATTGGCGGAAATATTTCTTTTCTGCCCGACAACGATGAGTCAAAACAATCCTTATAAAATAAACGACCAACTCTATTCCTATTACCAAAAGTGCAGCAACGCCATCAGGAAGCCCGAAGTATTGCTCATGGCGGATACACTCTTCCACATGGCAGAGAAAAAAGGAGACGTAAAAGCGCAATGCCTTGCCCTGAACCTGAAATCCGACCATTATTACTTTATCAACGATATCAATACATTGCTCATCGAGAAAGAAAAGGTAGCCGACTTTGCACGCAATACTCCTTATAAGCAATACATATTCGGAGCATGGAACCGCATTATCACTTACTATTTGAGAAACAGGGAATATGATTCCGCCATCCAAGAACTGAAAAAATATCAGGACGAAGCCATTCGTTTGGACAATCCTTACGGCATAGGGAAAAGCTACGTGCGCATGGGAGATGTGTATTACCAGCAGCGCATGTTCCGGCTTGCCCTCCAACAATACAAACAGGCTGTGGATTACTACATACAGACCGGCAATGAAAAAGAGAACTTTTATTCGTATCGCTCCATAAGCTCATGCTATATAAATCTGCAGCGATACGAAGAAGCCGAAGAATATGCCCTAAGATGTTTAGATACTTCCGTCACCCAATCTGCATTGATACAATCCAAACTACTCTTGTTTCAAGTGACATGCAGCAAAATGGATTTAAAAAAAGCCGACGAACTTCAAAAAGAATTAGCGCAGTACAGAGCTCAGGGAGTGATGAAAGGGGCCATCCTTGAAAACTATTTCACTCTGAACGGTTATTATTATGCAGCATTGGGAAACCTTGACAAAGCCCTTGCATACAGTGATTCCATCAGTGACAAAGGATTGAGTCTTGCGGTCAGATACAAAGCATTTGAAATGGCAGGGGATTTCTATTCCGCCTTTGCCGAACTATACAAAAAATACCGCCTGCAAGACTCTATCAACCAAGCAAACAATGCGGAAGTAATGGCGGCATACAACGCCCGTTTCAATAACCAAAGGCTGGAATTGGAAAAGAACCGCCTGTCTCTCCAAAACACAGAAATGAAACTGGCACAAATGCAAAATCGGGAACAAATGATACTGATGGAAAAAGAACAGACGCGCATGAAGCTGGAAAACCAGGACTTGCAACTGAAGCAACAACAAACAGTCATCGAACTGGAAAAAGCCGAAACACAAAAACAACGCTTGGAAGTCATACACCAGCAAGAACAGTTACAACGTATTGAAATGGAGAAAAAAACCAATCAGCGCAAGGTATGGGTGATATTCTCCATCCTGATACTTATTTCCGGCTTCTCCAGCATATATGCTTTTACACGCCGGCAACATGCCAGGCATTTAAAGATAGAAAAAGAAGCTGCCGAAAAAGCACGGCAGCAAGCTGAAAAAGCGGACAAGCTGAAATCGGCTTTCCTACAGAACCTCAGTCATGAAATCCGTACGCCACTCAATGCCATTATCGGTTTTAATGATTTGCTGAACGATGCCGGTGCAGAATTCAGCGAAGAAGAGCGGAGCGAATTACTCGGTCATCTGCACACCAATACCAATTTATTGCTCACATTGGTAAACGATGTACTCGACCTCAGCAAACTGGAAAGCGGCAACTATAGCATCTCGCTGTCCAATGTCGTTCTGCCCGAACTATGCCAATCCACTTTAGCAGGTGTGGCACACAGAGTGGCCGAAGGCGTCAGACTGGAGCTGAAACAACCCGATACGGAAATCATCCTGAACACAGACGCGCAACGCCTGCAACAGATATTGACCAACCTGCTGGTCAATGCCTGCAAATACACTTCTCAAGGCAGTATCGTCTTGGCTTATGAGATAGCAGGCACCTCTATCATTTTCTCTGTCACCGATACCGGCTGCGGCATTGACAAGGAAAAAGGCGAATTGATTTTCCAACGTTTTGAGAAGCTGGACAACATGAATCCCGGTTTCGGACTCGGTCTGAGTATTTGCCGGAGCCTCACTACCCTGTTGGGAGGTAAAATCTATCTGGACACACAATACACCGGAGGTGCAAGATTTGTTGTGGAACTCCCTTTACATCCCCCTGTATAACCGCTTTCTATTCTTTTCCATAAGCTCCGGCTCTGACCAAATGTCCCCCGGTGCAGTGTTTCGTGAAATGGAAAAGCCACATTGGAATTACTGTTTATTTACAACACAAAAAACAAATGGAAAGAGAGATATTCTTCGTAACCTCCCTATATATTCATTAATCAGCACCACCGATTTATAAGTCACTGCCACTGATTTATAAATTACCGCTTCCGGTTTATAAATCAGTGGCAGAGATTTATGAATACAGCAAGAGCCGATTGTCTTTACATACTGAAATTCAATACTTAGAGAAAGGCTATGTCATTCTACGTTACCGGCCTTTATCGCCTTGATAACGGCTGAAGTAAATCCGGCATGGTCTAATTCATTGATACCCTTGATAGTTATTCCTCCGGGAGTCGTTACCTTATCAATCTCCACCGAAGGATGGGTATCATTATTCAATATCAGTTCGGCAGCACCTTTTACCGACTGCGCCACCATCTTCTGAGCATCTTTCGGGCAAACCCCCATCTCAATGCCTGCCTGCATAGCTGCCTGTATATATTTCAACACGTATGCTATGCCGCAAGAAGTCAATGCAGTGGTAGCTCTCATCTGACTCTCGGGTATCAACATAGCCATTCCAAGCTCATTGAAAATATCCAGCATTAATTGCTCCTGCTCCTTGCTGGCATTGCGACTGGCTATCAAAGTCATGCTTTGGCGTTCGGAAATAGCTGTATTGGGAATAACACGGAAAATAGTCATCTGCGGGCTTACCCATTCGGAAAAACGGTCGAACGACAGACCACCCGCAACAGAGACAAGCACCTGGCGCTCAATATCCAATTTAGTAAAACTCAGCACTTGTTCCACCATCCACGGTTTCACTGCCAGAATGATGATATCGGCTTCTTTCACCACTTCATCATTATCGTTTGTCACATTGATTTCAGGAAACTCCGCCTTCAGCGCGTCCAGTTTTCCATTACTGGGATTGGCAACAAAGATTTCATTTGCTTTCACTATGGTTCCCCGGGCCAGGCCGCGTGCAATAGCGCCCCCCATATTTCCTGCACCGATAATTGCTATTTTCATACCTTATTCTTTTAAAATCAATTGGGTCAAAGATAAAAGGAAAAAGTGAAAATACTCATCCACAGGACATGTATTTTCACTTTCTTATATTATTGCAAACTTCTTTCAATCAAAAGAGTTTTTTAAAGCGAGCTAAAAATTCATCAGCCTCAGCCATGCTCAAACAAAGAGGAGGCAACAAGCGGATAACATTTGTGCCACTGACACCGGTGAATACTTTTTGTTCAAACAACAAACGCTGACGCAATTCCTTAATAGGTTCATCAAATTCCATACCAATCATCAGCCCTTCACCGCGGACTTCTTTTATTTGTGGAAGTTTCTTCAATTCGGCCAATAAGTGGGCACCGACCTTAGCGGCATTCTCCACCAGATTTTCCTGCTTCATCACATCCAGCACGGCAATGGCAGCGGAACAAGCCAAATGATTTCCCCCGAAAGTAGTACCGAGCTGTCCGTATACCGGCTTGAACTTCGGACTAATCAAGACACCTGCCATGGGGAAACCGTTACCGATTCCCTTTGCCACGGTTATCATATCGGGACGGATACCTGCATGCTGATGGGCAAAGAATTTACCGCTTCGTCCGTAACCCGACTGGATTTCATCCAGCACAAGCACCGCGTCTGCCGCTTCACATGCCTTGCTCAGGTTTTGCAAAAATTCAGCATCGGGTATCTGAATACCTCCAACCCCCTGAATTCCTTCAATAATCACAGCACACACATCGCCTTTTGCCAGCTCTGCTTTAACAGCTTCTATATCATTCAAAGGCAGATACGTCACATGACCGTTCGCATTAATCGGAGCAATAATCTTCGGATTATGAGTTGCTTCTACTGCCAATGAAGTACGTCCGTGAAATGCTTTGCTGAAAGAAAGCACCCGTTTCCGTCCGTTATAAAAAGAGGCGAGCTTCAAGGCGTTTTCGTTTGCTTCGGCCCCACTGTTGATGAGAAACAGCTGATAGTCATCGTATCCCGAAATCTCTCCTAATCGGTCTGCCACTTCCTGCTGTAACTTGTTAATCACCGAATTGGAATAGAAGCCCAACCGTGCCACCTGATTGCTTATCATTTCTACATAATGCGGATGTGCATGACCGATAGAAATAACAGCATGACCGCCATACAGGTCGAGGTATTCTGTACCTTTATCATCCCATACATGGCAACCTTTTCCTTTTACGATATTAATATCGAAAAGAGGATATACATCGAATAATTTCATAACTCTTCTTTTTTAGAAAGCAGCCGGCTTCAGTTTCAAGCCTACGGTTTCTTCCAGATTGAACATCAGGTTCATGTTATGGACAGCCTGACCGCTGGCGCCTTTCAACAAGTTATCGATACAAGAGATTATCAACAGTTTATCGCCATGTTTCTCCAAATGAATCAAACACTTGTTGGTGTTCACCACCTGCTTTAAGTCTATGTTTTTATCTATGATATGAACAAAGGAATCCTCGGCATAGTAGTCCGTATACATCTTCACCAGCTCTTCCAGTTCTACTTTGCATTTCACAACCAATGTGGCAAAGATACCACGCGGAAAGTCTCCACGGTAAGGAATAAAATCTATTTCAGAATCAAAACTGTTCTGCAACTGCTTCAATGACTGTTTGATTTCGGGCACATGCTGGTGAGAAAACGGTTTATAGATGCTCATGTTATTGTTGCGCCAGCTGAAGTGGCTTGTCGCACCCGGTTTGACACCGGCACCGGTGCTTCCCGTAATAGCATTCACCATCACATCTTCGTTCAGCAACAAGTGTTTTGCCAGAGGTAATAACCCCAACTGGATACAAGTAGCAAAACACCCCGGGTTTGCCACATGCTTGCTATGACAGATGGCACGACGATTCAGCTCGGGCAAGCCATAAATAAAGTCGTGGTCATCACTCTTGATACGATAGTCCATACTGAGATCGATGATTTTCAAATCCTCGGGCACATTATGACTATCCATAAACTTCTTCGTGTCACCATGGGCGGTACAGAAGAACAATACATCTATCTCGTCCAAAGGAAGCCGGTCGGTAAATACCAAATCGGTTTCACCGTAAAGCCCTTCATGTACGTCGGTAATCTTATTGCCGGCGTTGCTGCTACTGTTTATAAACTTTATCTCTACTTCGGGATGATTAATCAGCAGACGAATCAATTCGCCTGCCGTATAACCTGCCCCACCGATAATTCCTACTTTAATCATAATCAGATTTCTTCGTCCTTGTGGTTATTATAATAAACACGCAATGGTGTTGAAGTTACTTTGATAAAGCCTTTCGCATCTTCTGCCGTCCAGCCTTTCTGCATTTCACCATATTCACCAAACTTAGTCTTCACCAAATCGTCTTTAGATTCAACGCCTACCGTAGAGAACGAAAGCGGACGGAGCTCAAGGATAGCCGTACCGTTGACATTGCGCTGCGATTCCTGAAGCATAGCTTCGATATCGCGCATCACCGGTTCCAGATACTGGCTTTCATGCAAGAACATGCCATACCAGTTGGCAACCTGGTCTTTCCAGTATTGCTGCCATTTACTCAAAGTATATTTTTCAAGGAAACGGTGTGCACCGATAATCAGCATCGGGGCAGCAGCTTCGAAACCTACACGCCCTTTGATACCGATAATGGTATCTCCCACGTGCATATCGCGACCGATACCGTATGCAGCACCGATTTCTTCCACTTTTTGGATAGCCTTAATCGGATCGTCGAATTTTTCATCATTCACAGCTTTCAACTCACCTTTCTCAAAAGTAAGACGAAGTTGTTCGCTGCCTTCTTTAGTCACTTGTTTTAAGTATGCACTTTCGGGCAATCCCTGTGCAGAGTCCAAAATCTCACCGCCACAGATAGAAGTTCCCCAAAGACCTACATTATATGAATATTTCAACTTTGTAAAATCAGCAGCAAAACCATGTTCGTTCAAGTAATCGATTTCCTGCTGACGGCTCAACGCCATATCGCGGGTAAGGGTAATAATTTCTACCCCCGGAGCCAATACCAGGAAAGTCATATCAAAACGGATTTGGTCGTTACCCGCACCGGTTGAGCCGTGGGCAATAGCATCAGCACCTATTTCATTGGCATAACGGGCAATAGCCAATCCTTGGAAGATACGTTCCGAACTTACAGAAATGGGATAAGTTCCGTTGCGAAGAACATTACCGAATACCATGTATTTCAAGCTCTTTTCATAATACTCCCGAGTAACGTCCAAAGTTACATATTTCACCGCTCCCAGCTTATAAGCATTTTCTTCGTTCTGCTTCAGCTGTTCTTCACTGAAACCACCGGTGTTTGCACAAGCTGCATACACTTCATATCCTTTTTCCTTAGCCAGATACATTACAGTGAACGAAGTATCAAGACCGCCGCTGAACGCAACTACTACTTTTTTCTTTTTTTCTTCCATAATAATATGTGTTTTTTCTATTATTTCTTCTTTAAATCGTGTCTTCCTCGTGTAAAGACGGATCGTAAAGCATCGCAGTACAAATACAGAACTTACGGTTTTTTGCCATCAATATATCATGATTGACACATCCTTCACAACCTTTCCAAAAAGCTTCATCGTCCGTCAACTCATTGAATGTGACAGGAACGTAGCCCAATTCCGTATTCATTTTCATTACAGCTGCACCACTTGTCAGACTGAAAATCTTAGCTTTCGGCCATCGTAAACGCGCCAATCGGAAAGACGCCGCCTTAATGCGTTTTGCCAATCCCAAGCCACGATAATCGGGATGAACAATCAACCCTGAAGTGGCCACATATTGCTTGTTTCCCCACGACTCAATATAAGTAAAGCCTGCAAACTCTTCGCCACATAAAGCGATAATCGCTTTTCCTTCTCTCATTTTAGTCGCCACGTATTCATGTGTGCGTTCTGCGATGCCCGTTCCGCGTACCTTAGCTGCTTCCCTGATGGTATCTAAAATTTTATCAACGTAAACTTCATGTGAGGCATCAGCCACCATCACATCAACTTGTTTAGCATCCATTTCTTATTCTATATTATTTTTATTGTATATTCGGTATAATGAGTGAAAGTGCGTTCTTCACCCCGGTCTCTGTGCAACCTTCGCGCACCACAAGCATAATGGTATCATCTCCGGCAATAGTTCCCAGAATTTCATCAAAATCTTTACTATCAATATCATAAGCCAAACTGCTGGCATAACCGGGACGAGTTTTTATCACAGCCAGATTTGCCGAGAACTCAATGGAAATAAAGCCATTATGCATTAATAATTCGCCGGCCGAATGCTGTTCGGTCATACGCTTATACATTGTATTATTAGGTAATACGTATACATAGTTCCCATTCATGCTGGCAGCCTTTGCAACTTTCAATTGCTTCAAATCACGTGACAGTGTAGCCTGTGTCAGGCGGAATCCTTCTTTAGCCAATTCCTGTAACAGTTCTTCCTGACTTCCTATTTCCTTGCAGGAAATTATAATTTTGATGGCATCCAGTCTGCTATTCTTGCTCTTCATACTGCATAATTATTCTGATTCGATTGCAAAATTACGCATTGTTTGGGAATATAGATACAAAAAGCAGAATATTTTTGCGCAAATATGCAAAAAAGCAGTGTTAAAGGTTATATTTTAACCGAAAAGAGCCATACCCAATAAGGAAGTAAGACAGAAAAACAACTGCCTTTGTCTACTCTCGACGTAACTCAATCCTTTCGTGAAACTTTTCAATGAATATGCAGACCGGCAACATCATACGGATATGTAAAAGTCACAGAAGGTCCTTGTTTTGCCTGTTCGTCTACTTTATAATATCCTCCGAAATAATGAATAAAGTGAGCATTTATCTCATTACGAATCATAGCCGTTTTATTCTCAAAACGCTCCTTTGCCAATGGTGTATTAACAACCGTCACCAGTAAAAGCGATTTTTCTTCCACACGTTTTACTGTTATATCCGAATGATAAAATTCCGTGTCCACGGTAGAGACGGCTAAACTTTCAAACAAAGAAAGTAAACGTGCCTGATCTGTTCTGACCATCTGTTTCTCCAAATCGGTATGCAACTCTGCATGCACACAGTTCTGCCCGTTTTTATCAGCCTCCTCTATCACAGCGCGAAACAGACCGATAAAGTCACAACTGCCTTCCACATATTTTATTTTCCCCGATTCAAGGCGAGAAAGCTCAAGGATATTATTCACATAGTCCAATAACTGTGTAGCATTCTCCTGAACAATCTTATTATAAGCAGATTTACTTTCTTCATCCAAATTATCCGCATCAGCCAAAATTTCGGCAAAACCCACCACAGCATTCAAAGGAGTACGTATATCATGACTGATTTCAAGTTTCAACCGTTCTTTAGCCAAATTATCGGTATGCGAAAGCTCGGCAGCCTTTATCGCCTCCTTTTCTGCCAAAGCAATTCTCTTTGATAGGTAACCGGTATAAAGATAAAACAACAGCATCAAAACCAATAGTACACCCAAAATCATAATAGCCCGAAGATAGTTCAGGTTAGTAATCTTTTGCTTTTCCATCAGCAATTCATTGATTTGATAATTCTCTTTTACTTGTTCCAACTGGCTGGTGGTTGTAGCTATACTCAAAGAATCCTGTTTATGCAGCAAAAACTTCAATGTATGGATGCCTTCGTTCCAGTCACCCTTATCACGCAATATCAAAGACTTATAAAAAATAAGAGTTTCGAATACATCTATATGTCCCCTTTCGACAAACGGAGCGACCTGGTCTATCAATGCGATTCCTTTATCATATTCCTGTATCCGGGCATAATACTGTAATTCCATCAATTGTATATTCAGCCAATACACCGAATCCACTTCCGGAGTAAGCAAGTTTTTGGCTTTTTCAAGGAATTCAGCCGTTTTAGAATAATCCTTATGATGCATATAATAACGAACATACCTGGTTTGGCAATCCACCATTACATCTCTCCAATTATTCACAGTCTTGGGCTCTTTAGACAGCACTTCTTTCAACAAGCCCTCCATTTTCTCTAAATAAAACAAAACAGAATCTCTCTTCACTCTATCGGGGTCCTTAGAAGGCAAACCGGAAACAATATCAGCATATCTACTTGATAAACGAGAAAGAATATCAATGCGCAAACTCAATTTAGTCGTTTTCTTGCAAGCCCGATACCCTTTTAGAAGAGCTGCAAGTGCTTCATCCGAACGATTAAAAGCAGCATACGTACATCCCAAACTATTATAAGCAGCCACTATGCCATTATTACTTTTTCTCTCTTGTGCCTCTTTCAAAACTTCTTTTGCCACAAAAGCCGCCTTTTCATTCATTTTTTTAGAAGCCAGCACGCGACTGATGGCAGCCTTTTGTTCCAGATAATAATCATACTTGCCTATCTTGGAAGCAAGTTCCTGCAACTCATCCACCCAAAGGGTGATACTGTCCAAATCATGTTTTTTATCATAACAGACAGCCAGATAATAGGCACCCAAATTCTCATAATAGATATTCTGCTGCTTACGTGCTTCTTCATAAAGGCACTTGGCAAAAAACACATTATAAGGAGGATTCTGATGCAAATATGCCGCGTCCAGCAACACAGACAAACGAGAAGTATCTGCTGGTAAATGTTCCACCTTCCTCATCAAACTGTCACGAAAAGCAATCGTATCATCCCCTTTCCATCCCCGGGAAAAGAGACATGAAAACGAAATCAGACAAGATACCAGTGTTATAATTTTCTTCATATTATGATACTCTGCTTATAATAGTGTCGATTTATACTTTAACGGATGAGTGAAACAAAAACGTGCCCCTTGGGTATAATCTCCGTCAATTCATATTTTACCACCTACGAACGTCACTATCAGCCGGCAGATAGAAAGTCCCAAACCGGTCCCCTGTACAAACTCATTCAATTTTTCAAAACGTTCGAAAATAAGTTTCTGCTTTTCCTTTGGAATGCCGCAACCTGTATCCGCCACCGAAAAGAGAGCTGTCCCGTCATTTGCCTTTTCGAGTTTAAGCACAACAGAACCTTCTTTAGTAAACTTAACAGCATTCACCAACAAATTTATCAACACCTGCCTCAGTCGCGAATCATCCGTTTCGAGCTTCAACGAAGCAAGAGCTGTCTCAAATTCCAACCTTACATTCAGTTTATAAGAGGCGCGTATGGTTTCTATTACTTCATAGCATATCTTTACCGCATCATACTCCTTCATATTGAAGTGAATATTGTCTTCTTCAAAATCCGACAAATCAAGTATATCATTTATCAGTTTCAGCAGTTGATGCGAATTAACACGAATAATCTCACAAGCTTGCTTACGGGAGTCATCATCCATGCCCATATCCTCTTCCGACGCCAACAAAGTGGAGAAACCCACAATAGCATTTAACGGCGTACGCACTTCATGGCTCATATTAGAAAGGAACATATTCTTTTTGCGAATGGCATTCTCTGCCTTCCGCCTCATCTCCTCCTGCTTTCTTTTTGATTCCTTCAATTTGAATATTTTCTTCCAACTCAGAAAAATAAGATAAAACAGCACCAAGACACAAACAGCAATTCCGGTCACATAATAGCGGTTGGACAGAGTACGCCGATGTTCATTCATAAACTTCAGCCGATCTGCCTGAAAACGAGTGCAAAGCCGGTCAATCTCCTTAGGATAATTCTTATTAAATACAGACTTCACATAAGCATATACGTTAGCAAACTGTTTAAAAGCCTCCTGCTCTTTCCCCATTATAACATACAATTCTGCCTTATTACGCATTGCATCAATATACAATCCGCGATTGCTTTGCGGTGCCTTTCCTTTAAAGAAACGGTCGTAAACATCCAACGCCTTTTCATATTCTTCCTTACTCTCATAATAAGCCGCCTCGGTTATCAACAGATGCTGGATAATCCCCACCGGCAGCATCGGTTCTAACTTCCAAGCCTCCTTTAAGTAGTTGTCGGCTTCATCCGGCACCCCCGCCTGAATACAATAGTAAGCATTATAATTATAAAACAATGCCTGTTCCACCGGAGATAAATCTTCCGACAAATACTCATTTATGCGCTCTATGTACAATTTAGCCTTCCCAATATTCTTCAAATGCAGAAGATTATCCACCAATTGCATCAGCAGTATTTTTGTAAGAATCTGATTATCCGAAGGATCTTTTAACTGCTTTAAAGCCTCTTCAAGTGATGTTCGCGCTTCCTCCAACCGGTTCATGTGACTATACACTTCACCAATTGCACTGAGCGACATTGCCATTCCGAATTTGTGGTTCATTGCCTGAGCTTTGGAGTACATCATATCACTTTGAGCAACGGCAATGCGAGTCTCTCCCCTAAGAATATGCGAACGGATTACGACCCTCTTCAATTCAAAATATTCATCATATTTGCCTATAGAATCCAATACAGTGGTCAGACTGTCCCCAAAAAGAGCAATACTATCATTCCTCTCTGTATGAATAAAGCCGGCATTTTGCCTGAATGAATGGATATATTTTTGTTGCAATTCATAAGATTGGGGCTGCCGTCGATCAGCATCCCACGCTCTTGCCGGATTAACATTTATCAAGCATAATAAAGAGAGAACAATAAGATGTCCGACTATTTTTTTCATTCTTAATTAAACCTTCATACATTTTTCATTTAGCGAAGGTATTGATATTCTGTCATTTCACCAAAGAAGTTACCAGAAAAGTAAGAATAATATGTTTTAGGGCATTTACCGCGCATTCGAACAGTTATTATATCAAAAAAAGAGGAACAGTTTAAAAGAATGAGTTATTTTTGCAGTATCATTAATTCCTTAAATTATCAATTGCAGAAACATGGAACACACTTATTTCTTTGCAGTAGACCTGGGAGCCACCAGCGGACGAACCATTTTAGGTTGCCTGGGAGACGGCAAATTAGAGTTGAAAGAGGTTACCCGCTTTCCCAATCATATAATAGAGGCCTGCGGTCATTGTTATTGGGACATTTATGCCCTTTACCGCGAAATCATCAACGGACTCAAAACAATAGCCAAAGACAACATTCCCATCCGTTCCATCGGTATCGATACATGGGGGGTGGATTTCGCACTTATCGGTAAGGATGGCGAACTGCTCCGCAATCCCTATTGCTATCGTGACCCACATACAGTAGGAGCACCCGAAGAATACTTCACGCACATTCCTCGCGAAAGAGTATATGATATTACCGGCATTCAGATAATGAATTTCAATTCATTATTCCAGTTATCGACACTACACCGCAATCATTGCACCGCATTGGAAGCAACAGACAAAATTCTCTTTATGCCCGATGCATTGGGCTATATGCTCACCGGAAAAATGGTCACCGAATATACAATTGCCTCTACTTCACAAATACTGAACCCGCGCACCAAACGTTTTGAAAAAGAACTGCTGGACGTAGTGGGAGTCAGAGAAGAACAATTCGGCCGGTTTGTCTTCCCCGGAGAGCAAATCGGAGTACTGACAGAAGAGGTACAGAAACTGACTGGTCTGGGAGCTGTTCCCGTCATCTCTGTAGCCGGACACGACACCGCCTCGGCTGTGGCAGCAGTACCGGCTCAGAACGAGAATTTCGCCTATCTAAGCTCAGGCACATGGAGCCTGATGGGTATCGAAGTAAAAGATGCCATTATCAACAAAGAAAGCTACGAACAGAACTTCACCAATGAAGGAGGAGTGGAAGGTACTACCCGGTTCCTGAAAAACATCTGCGGTATGTGGTTACTCGAACGATGCCGCAAGGAATGGGAAACAACCAACAACAGTTATTCTTATACCGAATTGATTGACGCTGCTTTGGCAGCACCCGCTTTCCGCAGTCTTATCAATCCCGATGCCCCATGTTTCCAAAATCCGGCATCCATGATCAAGGCTATCGCCGGATATTGCAAACAGACCGGTCAACCTGTCCCCGAAACATACGGAGAAATAACCCGTTGCATCTTTGATAGTTTATCCATGCGCTACAAACAGATATTCAGTGTGCTGCAAAAGATTGCGCCATTCCCTATCGAAAAATTACACATAATCGGCGGAGGCTCACGCAATAACCTACTCAGCCAATTCACCTGCAATGCAGTGGGTGTTCCTGTCATGGCAGGACCGAGTGAGGGAACAGCAATCGGCAATATCATGCTGCAGGCAAAAGCAAACGGACTGGTAAACGACATTGCCGCCATGCGCCGTCTCATCAGTACCTCTGTAGAGACCGTCTCCTTCGAGCCGCAGAATACAACCCAATGGGAAGAAGCTTATCATAAATATCTTGCCTGTTACAGAGAGGATATTTAATATTTGCTATATTTGTAAATTACAGAACAATCAAATCAAAAAGAAATATGAAATCAATTTTAGACAATCGCCCCGAGCTGGCACATGAAGTAAATAAAGTAGCAGAAGTTGCCGGTTATTTATGGCAAAAAGGATGGGCAGAACGCAACGGAGGAAATATCACCGTTAACATCACAGAATACGCAGACGACGAAATCCGCAATATGCCTGCCATCAGTGAAGTAAAACAAATCGGCGTTACACTGCCTCATCTGAAAGAATGCTATTTCTATTGCAAAGGAACCAACATGCGTATGCGTGATTTAGCTCGCCGCCCCATGGACAACGGTTCTGTTATCCGCATTCTGGATGACTGCGCAAGCTACGTTATTATAGCCGACAAACCGGTTCAGCCCACCTCTGAAGTTCCTTCTCATCTGAGCGTGCATAATTACCTCATCAGTAAAGGTTCTCCTTATAAAGCATCCGTACATACGCATCCCATCGAACTGATTGCCTTGTCGCACAACAAGAAATTCATGGAAAAAGATGTAGCCACTAACCTGCTGTGGAGTATGATTCCCGAAACAAAAGCATTCTGTCCGCGCGGCCTAGGCATGATTCCTTATGCGCTTCCCAGCTCAGTAGAACTGGCAGAAGCCACTATCAAGGAACTGGCAGACTATGATGTCGTCATGTGGGAAAAGCATGGCATCTTTGCTGTGGACCGCGATGTAATGGCAGCCTTCGACCAAATTGATGTATTGAATAAATCAGCATTGATTTATATCGCGGCAAAGAACATGGGCTTTGAACCCGACGGCATGAGCCAGGAACAAATGAAAGAAATGTCTGTCGCTTTCAATTTACCTAAATAAGAATAAGAAGAAAGGGTATCAAAACGTTGATAACGCTGCTATTGTCACCTGTAGGGACGAGATATGCTTGTCCCCTACAGGTGATAATCTAACAGACTATACAACATCAATCCTGAGATTCCCTATTCAGTTTCTCAAACATTTTGTCGAATTCTTCTTCATCATAATTCAATTCACTGAAATCAAAATCACCAAAAGGCACCTCTGCTGCATCCACTTCTCCATCAGTCACTCCTTCTATACTGTAAGTAAAATCAGTGCCGATTGCCTCCATTATAATAGGTATATAAAGTTCAGCTTCCTCATCTGTATCGGCACGCAGGTAATGTTTACCATTTCTGCCAAATTCAGCAAACGGTATCTCCTCCTTCTTTTCATCCAGAATATATTTCGTGATATCGAAAGAATCCTCAGAATCTATTCCTACAGCTTCGGCAAAATCGATAGCACCATACACCAACTTATGGGCATCGGCATACGCTGCTTTTTTCAAGTCTTCATCCATATCGATACGTTTCACCATCATTTCATAATCGTCATGATTCATATTGAAGAAATATTCGGAATGAAGCAAACCTTTACAATAAATATCCACCAAATAAACTCCCATCGTAAAGTGTCCTTGCGGATGTTGACGAGTGACAATAACTGTCTTTTCCCCCATATAATCCCATTTCGTTCCTATATAGCACTCTACTATCGGCAACTGTCTTGCTTTCTCCTTAATATATGCTTCCGGGGATAGCAGCTTTTGTTTTTGAGCTTTATTCTTTATCATAATTTTCGATATTGATTTCGTACTATGGCTGAGTATCCATTTCTGAAAAGTCAAAACCTGCTACCCTACCTTCACATGTATTAGACTTTTTAGAGACTCCAGTCCTTTAATGGCTGTAAAGATAGAAAAATATATTCCATAAATAAGACATATCCGAAGAATATTTACTACAATAAAAATAAGCGGAACAAAATAAGAGCATAGGTGGTATCCTTTCTTCTGCTACCTCTTTTCCCGTTTAATCCGCTTCATCACTGCAAATCGTAAATTATCAACAGGCACAACACCAAACGATAAATTACACCTTTGCAAAAATAAATATAGGTATTATAAGGCAAAAAAGCTATCTTTGCCATGATATAAAAATAACCTGATGGTACCACCGCCGGAAGAAAGTAGAAAAAAGATGAAGAAATATACACTGAACATAACCGCAGCCATGCTTTTTGCTTTGGTCACAATCTCACCTGCCCTTGTGGGCAGCAGTTGCGTTGCTCCGAAAGGAGAACAGGAAGACACAGCAAGTACAGCCATAAAAAAAGATTTAGGTATCACCGCACTGAAATACAGCAGTCCCGAAGTGCCGGTCAGTGTCATTTTCTGTGGAAAAACGATAGACCTCAGCCGATACGACCGTCATGAGCGTATGGATCGCGAACTGCTGGCATTTACCTATATGCACAGCACCTCCCTGCAAATGATAAAGAAAGCCAACCGCTATTTCCCTATCGTAGAACCCATACTGAAGGAAAACGGAATCCCGGATGACTTTAAATATCTGATGGTAATAGAAAGCAACCTCAACCCCATCGCACGCTCCTCTGCCGGAGCCGCCGGACTGTGGCAGTTCATGCAAGGAACCGGACGAGACTACGGACTGGAAGTCAATTCCAACATAGATGAACGCTATCATGTGGAAAAAGCAACCCGTGCTGCCTGCCGCTATCTGAAAGATGCTTATGCCAAATACAAAGACTGGGTGGCAGTGGCCGCCTCTTATAATGCCGGACAGGCAAGAATTGCCAGCCAACTGGCAAAACAAGATGTAGATGATTCACTGGACTTGCAATTGGTGGAAGAAACCGCACGCTATGTATATCGTATCCTCGCTGCCAAAATTATGTTCTCCGACCCGACTGCTTTTGGTTTCCGGCTGAGAGCATCTGATTTATACCCTGCCATCCCTTATACCGAAATAACCGTAACAGAAGGAATAGCAAACCTTGCCCGCTTTGCCCGCAGCAAAGGAATCACATTGGCCATCCTGAAGAATATGAACCCGTGGTTGAGGGAAACCAGCTTAGCCAATCATAGCAAAAGGACTTATAAGCTGAAAATACCCACCAAAGAGGGCATGTATTACAACCCCCAAATGGTTGTCCCGCATGATAAAAGATGGGTAGTGGAATGACAGTTTCTTTTATTCCAACTTCCCTCCGCAATATTTGCAATAGGCTGCTCCCTCTTCGTGTCCGTCTCTTCCACAGTGCGGACATTTCAGGACTTGCCTGCGTCTGTGTTCTTTCATCATTGATGCAGATACAATCCCTGTGGGAACAGCAATGATGGTATAGCCTATCAGCATCACCACTGCCGAAAGGAAACGCCCTAAAGGGGTTTCGGGAGTGATATCGCCATAACCGACAGTGGTCATGGTAACTATCGCCCAATAAATGCTATTGGGAATATTGTCGAAAGCCGTGCCGGGACGCTGTCCTTCAATCATGTACATCAATGTTCCGATAGAGATGACCAATATCAGCACAAAGAGAAAAAAAACAATAATCTTGCGGCTGCTATAGGTCAGTGAATGCAACAACAAGTTTCCTTCGTCCAGAAAATTAAACAGTTTAAAGATACGAAACACCCGAATCAGCCGGAAAGTACGGATTACCAGCAAATACCGCGCCGTGCCGAAGAACCAGCCTATATAAAGAGGCAAAGTCGCCAGCAAGTCAATAATACCGAAAAAACTTAAAGCATACTTGCGCGGCCGGGGAGAACAATAAAGCCTTAACAGATATTCCACGGTAAAGAAGAAAGTAAAGACATATTCCGAAAACCGCAAATAAGGCCCGATCACTGCTGACCAACCTTGAATACTTTCGACAATCACCACCAGAATACTAAGCACGATAAACCCGATAAGCGCCACATCAAACCATTTCCCTGCCGAAGTATCGCTCTCAAAGATGACTACATAAATTTTATGCTTCCATTTGTCATCGTGCAGCAAATGCTGCCATTTTCCCCATATACCTTTCAAAAATGCCATTATATTTAAGAATAAGTTATAAAATAAGTACAATTATAACAAATATTGCCCGGTCTATGCCCATAAGTACTATAGTTTTTCACTATATTTGCACAAAACCTTTATAATTATTATAGCATGAAAAAACAACTTCTTACCGGACTGTTCACCGTATTTGCACTCGCAGCAAGCGCACAGTCCAATGAGTGGCGCAACCCGCAGGTAAATGCGGTAAACCGCGCCCCGATGCACACCAACTACTTTGCTTACGAAAATGCCGATGCAGCTAAAAAAGGACTGAAAGAATCATCAGCCAACTATATGACGCTAAACGGCGCCTGGAAGTTCAATTGGGTGAAAGATGCAGACGCACGCCCCATGGACTTCTGGAAAACAACATTCAATGATAAAGGTTGGGACGATATGCAGGTTCCCGGCGTTTGGGAATTAAACGGCTACGGCGACCCTATTTATGTCAATGTAGGCTATGCATGGCGCAACCAGTTTAAGAACAATCCTCCCGAAGTTCCGACCGAAAACAACCACGTCGGTTCTTATCGCCGCGAAATCATTGTTCCCGCTTCGTGGAAAGGGAAAGATATCATCGCTCATTTCGGCTCCGTCACTTCCAATATGTATATATGGGTAAACGGACGTTATGTGGGGTATAGCGAAGACAGCAAGCTGGAAGCCGAGTTCGACCTGACTCCTTACCTGAAACCGGGACAAAAGAACTTAATCGCCTTTCAGGTATTCCGCTGGTGCGACGGTACCTATCTGGAAGACCAGGACTTCTTCCGTTTCAGCGGTGTAGGACGTGACTGCTATCTGTATGCACGCAACAAGAAGCGCATTCAGGATATCCGCGTCACTCCCGACTTGGATACTGAATATAAAAACGGCTCATTGGCTGTGAAGCTCGACCTGAAGGGAAGCGGAACCGTCGATTTGGAACTGGTCGATGCCACCGGCAAGCAAGTAGCCACGGCTACCGCCAAAGGAAGCGGCACTGTGACCATGAACGTAGAAAATCCGAATAAATGGAGTGCCGAGACTCCTTATTTATATACTTTGCGTGCCAGCATGCAGGGAAGCAATGAAGTTATCCCCGTAAATGTCGGTTTCCGCAAAATTGAACTGAAAGGAGGTCAAATCCTGGTCAACGGAAAAGCTGTTCTTTTCAAGGGAGCCGACCGTCATGAGCTCGACCCGGACGGAGGATATGTAGTATCTCCCGAACGTATGCTTCAGGACATTCAAATCATGAAACAATACAATCTGAACGCTGTGCGTACCTGCCACTACCCGGACAACAACCTGTGGTACGACCTTTGTGACAAATACGGTATTTATGTAATAGCCGAAGCAAATGTGGAATCTCACGGAATGGGCTACGGTGAAGCTACTCTGGCAAAGAATCCGTCATTCAAGCAAGCACATCTGGAACGCAACCAGCGTAATGTTCAACGTGGTTTCAATCACCCCAGCATCATCTTCTGGTCATTGGGTAATGAAGCCGGAGACGGCCCCAACTTCGAAGCATGTTACAAATGGATAAAGGCAGAAGACCCCAGCCGTGCCTGCCAGTACGAACAAGCCGGCTTGAAAGAGCACACCGACATCTTCTGTCCGATGTATTACGGCTATGAAGGCATGGAAAAATACGGTCAGCGTACCGATGCCACCAAACCGCTCATCCAGTGTGAATATGCTCACGCCATGGGTAACTCTCAAGGCGGATTCAAAGAATACTGGGACATCATCCGCAAATATCCGAACCTGCAAGGCGGTTTCATTTGGGACTTCGTCGACCAGTCCGTTCGCTGGAAAGGCAAGAACGGAGTTGAAATCTATGCTTACGGCGGCGACTTCAACCGCTTCGATGCATCCGACAACAACTTCTGCGACAACGGTCTGATCAGCCCCGACCGTAACCCCAATCCCCACATGCACGAAGTAGGCTATTTCTATCAGAACATCTGGACTACTCCTGCCGACCTGAGCAAGGGAGAAGTAAACGTTTACAATGAGAACTTCTTCCGCGACCTTTCTGCCTACTATATGGAATGGGAAGTGCTGAAAGGCGGAAAAGCAATCCGTTCGGGACGTGTGGATAATCTCAATGTCGCTCCGCAGCAGACCGCCAAGATTAAACTTGACTTAGGCAAGACTTGCCAGTGCACAGAATGGCTGTTGAACGTATCCTACAAACTGAAGAACCGCGAAGGTTTATTGGCTGCCGGTCATACAGTTGCCAAAGACCAGCTCACTCTGAATCCCTACAAGGCTCCGGCCATGGAGTTGAAGAATGTAGAGACCACCAATGTGGCTATCGTTACTCCCCAAATCATCGACAACCAGCGAAACTACCTGATTGTGAAAGGTGAGAACTTCACTGTTGAGTTCAACAAAGCCAACGGTTACCTGAGCAAATACGATGTCAATGGGCTGGAAATGATTAAAGAAGGCGCTGCACTGACCCCCAACTTCTGGCGTGCTCCGACCGATAATGATATGGGTGCCGGCCTGCAACACCGCTTTGCAGTATGGAAAAACCCGGGATTGAAACTTGTCCGCCTGGCTTCCACTACCGTAGACAATCAAGTACAGGTAACAGCCGAATACGACATGAAAGCCGTTTCTGCCAAACTTTATCTGGAGTATGTCATCAACAACCAAGGTGCCGTTAAAATCACCCAAAAGATGACAGCCGATAAGAATGCCAAGGTATCTCCGATGTTCCGTTTCGGTATGCAGATGCAAATGCCGAAGAACTTCAATACCATTGAGTTCTACGGACGCGGCCCGGTTGAAAACTACAGTGACCGTAACCATAGCACCGATTTGGGCATCTATCGCCAGAGTGTAGACGAACAATTCTACTCCTACATCCGTCCGCAGGAAACCGGAAACAAGACCGACATCCGTTGGTGGAAACAGTTGAATGCCGGCGGCAATGGCGTGAAGATTGTAGCCGAAGCTCCTTTCTCTGCCTCTGCATTGCATTACACCATCGAATCACTGGATGACGGCGCACAGAAAGACCAGCGTCACTCACCCGAAGTGAAGAAGGCCAACCTCACCAACTTGTGCATCGACAAGGCACAAATGGGATTGGGTTGCGTCAACAGTTGGGGAACCATAGCATTGCCTAAATATCAATTGCCTTACGGTGACTATGAATTTACATTCATCCTCTCTCCCGTAAAGCATAGTGTAGATATGGAATAAAAAGAGAACTCAAAGCATTGAATAAGGACAGCCGGATTTACCTTTCGGCTGTCCTTATTTATTTTATAAGGAAGTGCTGACTGAATACATACTTATAAAGTAAATACATATCTTGGTGTAAAGCATATCGTGATTGCTTAACCACGACCGTGGTTAAGCCTAATCACCCGGGTGGTTAGAGTTAGTCACGTAGGTGGTTAGAGTTAACCACAGCCGTGGTTAATAGAAATATAACTTTCATTCACCGGAACGTTATTGGCATTAAAGCATATAACTAACCATAATTATCATATCATGAACAAGCAATCCGCTATCTTCTACTCCTTACTGTTCCTGTTATGTTGCTCCTTCACCAAGCAACATAATGAGGAATGGAAAGAGATTAGCAATAAGTTCTACTCCATCACCTTGCCTTGCCATTGGAGCACAAAGAATGAAAAAGGCAATGGCATTATACCGGAAGAGCGAGACGCCCGGTCCATCGGTTGTCATCTCTATTATCTGATATGGGAAACTCCATTGATTAATTTCCGGGAAGACTTACCGAATCATGTATTGTGTTTTATTGAAAGCTATCAGAAAATAGATAAGGCATCCCCTATTACTTTAAAAGAAGTAGAAGAATTGGAAATGAAAAAGATTTCCGGTCCTATCCGGCTCTGCAGCAAAACGAGAATCAAATCCAATAAGAATCAAGAAAGGTTTGTCATTGTGCAAAAGAGTCAAGAATATGATAAGACATGGAATATATATCGCGTTTACTATTTATTACAGCAAGATGATGACATGGTACATTGTGTAACCATAAGGATGAGAGAAAATTATGCCAAAAAGAATCCGGGGAAAATCGAAGAGATAAAACGGATTCTTGACTCTTTTACCATAAAAGGCGAAAGGTAAGGAGAAAGGAGAACGCTCCCTCTGTCAAGAACATCACTTGTCTCCTTCCCAATTTCCCCGTGTAAAATCCGGTATCTCCACCGGAATGCTTCCCTGCCGCACCGAAAGTTCGCTCAGTTCCGTGATGCACGACCATTCGGCTGCATCATACACATCCTGATCTAAAGGCAGACCATTGCGCAAGCAATGCACCAGACGATAATCCATGATATAATTCATCTCGTTCGGCATCTCTTTCCGCTTTGCCTCCTCACCGATGGTAGCAGTGAACGGATGCTTATAACGTTCCATTACTTTCTCAAAATCCTCTCCTGCCAAGGGTTCTTTACCATACTCGTCCAGCAGGATGCAAGGCACGGGATATTTCTGCATGAAGCCTTTTGTGCCGCACACAGTCTGATGCCGGCTGTATGGGCGCGGAGTCGTCACATCATATTGCAATACGATAGTACGCCCTTTGACCGTCCGAATCAATGTCGTATTCACATCTCCCATCAGATAAGGTTGTGCAGCCTCGGCGGAATGCTTGCCAAACTGCCCGCGGGCATAAGCCGACAGCCCCGCTTCACGCGACGACATGGATACAAGATACTCCATGCGGTCTCCACGATGAATGTCCATCCATTGACAGATAGGACCCAGCCCGTGAGTGGGATACGGATTTCCGGTATGCTGCTGCCTATACAGCTTTATCCAGTTATTATGATAGCCGCCTTCCGTTTCGTCGGCAAAGTAATGCCGGCGGAGGTCATGGATATATGCTCCTTCGGCATGGGTTATCTCTCCCAATGCCCCTTGCCGCACCATATTCAGGGTCGTCAAGGCAAAAGCATCATAACAACAGTTCTCCAACATCATGCAGTGCCGGCGTGTCTGCTCGGCGGTATCCACCAAACGCCAGCAGTCCGCCACGCTCATGGCGGCAGGCACCTCAAGGGCGGCATGGCGTCCCTGCTGCATGGCATATACCGCAATATCGGTATGTGTCAGCCAATCGGTACAAATATAAACCAAGTCAATATCCGCACGTCCGCACAATTGCCTCCATCCGCCTTCTTCGCCATAGGCAACAGCCGCAGGACGGTTGAAACGGTGGAGCAATGCAGTGGCACGCTCTATATTCCGGGGGCGCAAATCACATAGGGCTTTTACCTCCACACCCTCCAGATGCATATATCGTTCAAGAGCCAAAATCCCCCTATTACCCAGCCCCACAAAGCCAATGCGGAGGACAGGTATAGGAGGACATGTCAAATGAAGTACGTTCCGGTTCATCATGATGAAATCTTTGCTTGTTTCTTTATGCCGCAAAGATAATCATTTGAGTTAAATGATGGAAGTACGTTTAGTAAATTCTATGATTTCAGGCACATAACCGAAGGCAAGCCCCGTCACGGTATCGGCACAGCCATAATAAATGGCGATGCGTCCTGTCTCTTCATCATGCAGCGCGGCGCAGGGGAAGCACACATTGGGCACGTCGCCCATGCATTCGTAAGGAGTGCGTGGCGAAAGCAGGTAGGCTCCCGAACGGTATTTCACTTTCCACGGTTCGTCCAAATCGAGCAATGCCGAACCGAAAGCATATACATAACCGTTGCACGAGCGGAGCACGCCGTGATAGATGAGCAGCCAGCCTTCCGGTGTTTCGATAGGGATAGGCCCTGCACCGATTTTCAGGCACTGCCATGCACTCACTTCAAAGGGTGCCGGACTCATCACCAGCCGATGCCGTCCCCAGAACTCCATGTCGGGTGATTCGCTGTAATAGATATCTCCAAACGGAGTATGCCCGTTGTCGCTCGGACGGCTCAGCATGGCATAACGTCCGTTTATCTTGCGCGGAAACATCACTCCGTTGCGATTGAACGGAAGAAAAGCATTCTCCAGCTGATGGAAAGTCTTGAAGTCCTTGGTCCATGCCACACCGATGGTAGGCTGGCCTTTGTAACCATTACACCAGGTAACATAATAACGGTCTTCTATGAAGCAAACACGCGGGTCGTAGCCATACACCCATTCGCCCACTTCGGCATTGTCACACTCAAACGTCAAAGGTTCGGGATGGATATCCCAATGAACGGCATCTTTACTGAAGCCCACGTGCAGGCGCATACGGCGATTCGTGTCGTCGCAACGGAACACTCCGGCATAACTGTCACCGAAAGGCACCACGGCACTGTTGAAAATACTATTGGAAGTAGGAAGCAAATCGCGCGGAATGATGGGATTGGCAGAGTAGCGCCACACCACTTCCTTAGAACCGACCGGACGGTCTTCCCAAGGCATGTTAGATAAGTTGCTCATAAACGTATTTTTTTGATTTGGTTTTAATGAGTACAAAAATACACATTATAACAACAGGAACAACGTTTTGAGGGAAAACACTTCACCCTCCTACTTTACTTTTCTCGCATTCAGATAGTAAAGGAGGGATTCCTTCACTCTCTCGTCCGAAGTCACAAGCAAGAACTCGCCGCCTTTGTCGTATAAAAAACAATAATCCTTATAAAAGGCTACACCTGCCACCTCCTCCCAGGCAATCTCTTTCTTCTGCTCCGCCCTGTCGTATACCAGTCCTTCAGGAGTCATTTCAACCCAAGTATGCCCGGCGACGGATTTCCTGTAAATCTTGTTCAGCCGTATGGGAAGCATAATCAATATATAGAAAAGGCACAGGAACAATATCAGCAGGGGGCTGAACAGACTGTGTTCTTCGGGAGTGACATGAGTCATGGAGTCTCCGGGGAATCCGGCTAGAATTCCAAATCAGCCAACTGGGGATTATGGTCGGACAACAGAGCGCCCGGTATTTCTGCCGGAATATCGCATCCTGTTACCTTTATCTGTGGAGTGACAAAGATGAAATCAATCTTCTCGCAGTTCTGTGGCGGGATGCGGGCAAAATCATGGAAAGTATAATCCACACCGGTCACATGACCGGCTATCTTATAAGCATCCTTCATGACAAACTCATTCGTGGTAATGGTTTCATAAGCACTGCTTGCATCCGTCACATTGAAATCGCCCGTCACAATGGCAGGGCGCTCACCCACTATTTCCTTTATCTTTTTGATAATAAGTAACGCACTTTGGCGGCGCGCTTCTTCACCGATGTGGTCAAAATGCGTATTTACTGCCATAAATATCTTTCCGGTAGACTTTTCTCTGAACTTGGCCCATGTAGCAATGCGCACACAAACAGCATCCCAGCCCATCATGCCCACACTGTCGGGATTCTCTGCCAACCAGAAAGTGTTTGAGTCCAATACTTCATATTTATCTTTCCGGTAGAATAAAGGAGCATACTCTCCTGCTGTCTTGCCATCGTCACGACCGACACCGATACCGTCATACTCCGGCAGACCGGAACGCAAATCGAGAAACTGATTGTGCAACACTTCCTGCATTCCGAGGATATCTATTTTCTGTTCTTGAATAAACTTGCATACGCGTACTTTACGATACTGCCAGTTGTTCAAACTATCTTGTGGGTTATCATAGCGAACGTTGAATGTAGCCCAACGAAGGGCTGTCGGTTTTTCTTTCATACAGCCTGTCAACGACAAAAGAGCTATTACGAGGAATAAAATGTGTTTCATACTGCTTCTATCTAAAGTTTCACTTAAAGGGTTTGCAAAAGTAGTAATAGTTTTGATAATATGTTTGTTTTTGAAAAGGTTATTTAAATACCTGCCTGTTTTATAGCAAAAGAGTGTGTCTGCACAAGGCGGACACACTCTTCAATGATTCATCTATCTTAAGTAAACAGTATACTTAGGATAACGATTAGGGCTTATTGATAGTCATAGGCAATGTAATGGTAGTCTTGATACCATTCAATGCTGTAACTGTCATTTCAAGAGTTGCTGAATAGTTAGGAGCATAAGTCATACCTTCCAAAGCGATACCGTCAGCAGACAATTTAGCTGTTGCACCGGCAGGAACACCTTCACCCTTAACTACGAATGTGAACTTATCATCTGTATTTATATCTGTATTTTTTACACCAAACAATGTCATTGCATTGCTAACTGCCACCTTTTCACTGCTGGCAACTAATTGCAAACCTGCTTCTTTTCCGGCAGCACCTGCAAATTTAGCGATAGTACCTTTACCATCTGATGCAATTGCAACATTCAAATCTGCCACTTTACCACCTTTGTAGAAGTTAAGCACCGCATCATTGAACGGAGACATAAAGTTTACTGCAAATGCAGGAACTTCAACTTTCAAGTCTTTTTTACCTTTAACCAGATATGTACCATCAACTGTTACATTGCCTCTTACTGCACCATTGTCATCAAGCAAAGCATCAGCCATTGCCAAGATTGAGCCGACTTTAGCATATGTAGCAACCTCAGTCGGAGTTCCGCTAATACTCATTTGTTTCGGAGTAAGGGTCAAGTTATCCCAGTCCGCACCTGAGTTTTCTACACTCTTGAATGCGTTAGTCATTACATATTGTTTAGCAACAGCTGCATCAGAAGAGCCAACCAACAAAGCGTTCAAGACAGTCTTATCTGCATTCCATACAGAAGTAACCTTAGTGAACAAGTCAGTGAATGTAGGAACAGAGATTGTTACAGGAGCAACCACTTTCTTCAATTCATTTTTGTTAGTATCAACAAATGTCATGTTCAATACATAAGCACCCGGAGCTGCAGTTACTTGATAATCAGAATGTGCAAATACAGCATACTTAACCTTCTTAAGATTATCAGCAGTATTGATAGAAGTAACTTCTGTTTTCGGTGTACCATCAGCATTCAAGTCTGAGTAGTATTTTACCTGATCCATTGTAAATGCAAACTTACCGTTAGCAGTAGATTGGTCTGCTGTAGCTACCGCTTTACCGTCAATAGAAATCACATTCCAAGTCGGAGTAACAGCAGCCAACGCTGTAGCAGTCTGAGCACTCAAGCTTGTAAATGTAGTACCTAAATCAATAATGATAGGTTTAACACCATCAGTTGCTGTATATTTCACTGCTGCTACAGGAGCTTCAGGATCAACTGTTGCACCTTCGAAGTTAACTGTTATATCAAAAGCAGTACCGGTTTCTCCCTTAAAGTTTACGAAATTCACAGTAAACTCAACCGTCTTACCGGCAGCCTTTTCAGTAGAAGTGAATGACATCGTCTTACCATCGATAGTAACACCAGCCAATTCTAATGCACTGGCCGATTTCGGAGTCAAATAAGCATCGTATGCTTTAGCTCCGTCAAATTCAAGAGTGACTGTTTTACCGAAAGGTACTTTAGCTGAGCTAAGTTCTTCAGTATTGTATTTAACATCATCAGCTGTCAAAGATGTAGCAGTAGCAGAAGATGCTTTATCTGCAGGAGTAACTTCAGAAGCATATCCGGTCAGGATATTGCCATTGATTTGCAATGCATAAGCATAGTTGTCAGTTTCAGCCTTAAATGCATCTGCAATAGTCTTGTCTGTTACCGTTTCATCCGGCCGGATATTCAGATTCCACAGACCATTGGCAGAAGCAGCCTTGGTGATAACACCTTCAAACGGAGTAGCTGTTACCTTAACCGGAGCAACTGTGCCATCGCTACCCACCAACTTAATATCTGCGTTAGACAAGTCTGCAGAAGAAGGATATACCTGCAAAGTAAGAGGTTCGATAGTACCTACCAACAATTGGTCTTTAGTAATCGCACCCTTAGGACCATCCCATTTAGCATTGTCCTTTGTTGCCACACCATAGTTCAAAGCGTATTCAGGATCAGTTTCAACAGCTCCGCTAGTCACATCAATAAATTGCACACCAGTGATAGCAGCCGAAGTGGTAGGCAACTGGATAGTCTGCATCTTACCATCAGCATCAGGAATGTTCAATGTACAGATACCGTTAGCTACTACAGCATAAGCGTTACCGGCAGCTTTGTATTCAGACTTCACAAACTCTTTTGCTGTTTTGTCATAGAGATACCAGTATCCGTCTTTTACATACGGAGTCATATCCACTGCTTCTTCACCTTCACCGGTAGTGGCAAACCAGCCTGTAGCCTTGTCATCAATGCTGATTTCACCGGTCTTGTCATCAATCACAACCTTGCTACCGGCAGCAGCGCTGGCAACAGTCAGGTTGTAAGAAGTACCGTCGCTTACCGATACTTTGAAACCACCGTCTACCGATTCAATCTTGGTAACGTAAGCGCCACCGGCATTTACTTTACTTTCAAGATCTGAAAGTTTTGATTTCAGGTCAGTCAATTCCTTGTTGATTTCGTCGATATCATCGTCGTAATCTTTACAAGACACAAATGTTCCTGTCGACGAAACCATTAAGGCTCCGAACAGGATTGCACTTAAAAACTTTTTGTTCATAATAGAAAAACTTTAAATTTATAAATTTAAAAAACTAAAATTGGTTATACATATTCTGTTGGTTCCGAGAGCTTTTCTCTCTGTCCATATTTCATATAACGTTTGGGAGAAACACCCGTCACCTTTTTAAAAGCAGCATAAAACGCACTTCGCGACAGAAACCCGCAGCGTTGGGGCAGCTCCTCCGGCGGACACTTGCCCGAACGGAGCAGTTCCTTGGCATATTCCACCCGATACGTGTTCACCAACTCTTTCAGATGGCAACCGAAGTAGCGGTTGACCACGTTCGACAGATAAGTCTGGTTCGTTTCAATCATATCGCTCAGCTTCTTCAGTGAAAGCTTCGGGTCAAGAAACACTTGGCGCACTTCCAAATAATACAATACATATTTATATAGCTCACAATCGACTTTTCTTGCTTTCTCCGGCTCACAGTTTGCGAACTTCTGCTCCCAATAAATCCGGGCAGCCCGGAAAAGCAGGTTCTTCTGCCTTTCGGAAGTAAAGGTACGCTTGTCGCGGTGTAGGAATAGATAGTCCATTGTACTCTCTTTTTATCGTCTCTATTTCAAATAAATACACATCTTTCAAACCCTTAAAAAAGAGTTGCGTCCGATGCATCTCTTAGTAAGAGATACACCGAACGCACATAAGCACTTTATTATTAGTTGTTTAAGCCCATAAAAAAGCGTCCTGAAACTTAAGACTAAAGATATTTTTGCACTTGCCTTGTGATTTTTCTTCTCAAAAAGTTTTAATTATCAAAACTTTGTGTAAATTTGCAGCGAAAAGTGTATCTCTTACTAAGAGATACACTTTTTTTCTTCTTATTCTTCCAAATATACTTTCCACATTATGAAGCAATTAAGCATTAAATGGGATTTCTTTTTATTCTGACTGTCAATTACTAACAAACATAAAATAGTCTTAATGCGAAATACCCAATGCTTGCCGGAAAGTTCCAATTAGTTCAACGATGAACTTAAAATTTTCTCAAAAAAGCCATGACCTTTTCTCGAAGTGTACTGCCTTCTTCTATTCTGCCAAAAACAAGAAATAAGTTCGTTGTCGCCACAAACAAACTTTAACCACGCACACCACTGTATCACAGCAATTTACTGCTTATCACTTTCGTTATTGCAGTCTTCTCCTTGTTTCTTCTCTTTTTTTTGTACGATATTGATAAAAGAAGAACTGATGATACCGGTCGGAATAGCCACCATTGCTACTCCCACCAAACAAATGATGCACCCCAATAATTTTCCCAAAGGCGTAATTGGATAAATATCGCCATACCCTACCGTTGCAAATGTAATGATAGCCCACCAAATCCCGTCGCCAATGTTTTCAAAAACCTCGGGTTGAGCACTCCTTTCAATATAATACATAAGAATGGCAGAAAAACAAATCGTAATAAAGCTGGCAGTGTAGGCTGTCTCAAGCTCCTCCTTAACGGAAGCAAGAGCTTTGCCGATAACCCGGAAAGAACGCGAATACCGTATCAATTTAAAAATAATAAAAATATAGGGCAAAATAATAATATGCACCACTTCTGTATTCCAATATACATAAGTAAGAATACAAGGAATCACTGCTACAAAATCAACAAAACCATAGAAGGAAAATGTATATTTCAGCCGTGCTTTTGCTGCTTTCATATCAGGATAGAGCGCGGGAGCAGATAAAATGCGGGCTGTATATTCAACCAGAAAAACAAAAGAAGATATATAGGTTATTCCGAATAATGGTACTTTGTATTCAGACATTTCCTCAAATGAACTTGCAATAACTGCTATAATTGAAATCAAAATAAAGAAAAGAACAAAACATCGAACCCATTGCCTTTTCAACAAACGTTGTATCAGAATATATAGTTTCATTTTTTATCATACTTGTTTATTAAATATCTTTCCATAAACAAAATTGGGGTTGTCAAAACGTGGATAATACTGTCGTTTAGTTCGTAGGGGCGAGGTTCGCTCGCCCGAAAACAGTTTGCTTCGTGTATTCGGGCAGGCAAGCCCTACCCCTACAGCCGACGATGGGATAGACCGGTTGAGTTTTTGATACACTCCCATAAGAAACATACCAAACCGCTATCGTTTATACCTGCCTAAATTAAAATACATAAGCAAGTGATAACTGCCAGTACCTATTTTTACTTTCAAATACATCACCATCAAATATCTGATCTATGACGTCATGCTTATTACCTCCTATATTATGTTTGGCAGACTGAGTCAATCCTATATTATAGTAACAGCTTACCATCAGATGCTTCACAATCTTCACACCGCCTCCCAAGTTCAATCCAACTTCAGTAGAGCGCCACCCCATAGATGAAAGATCCTTATCTATCGCATCTACAGCAATATGAGCAAGTTTACGTCCCCAATTATCCTCATCCACCAAAAAAGAGAAAGAAGGACCTGCTCCCAAAAATAAATCAAAATCATCTGATATCCCCATTTCCCATTTCAGCTCTATAGGAATATCAATACTTTGTGTTCTGATATCAGTGCTACGCCCATTAGAAGTATTGGTAAGCTTCACTCCGCGTTGTACATACAACAAAGAAAAATCCAAAGCAATGCCATGAAACCCTGTTTGATATTGCAACATAGGTCCTACTTGGAATCCGGTCAAACTCTCTTCCTTAAACTGATTACGCATACCGCTGACATTTGCTTTATTACCAAGCACACCGGCTTTTAAACCAAAATGCAATCCTTGAGCCATACTGTTGGCTACTCCAAGAAATGCCAAAATAGTAAATAAACAAATTAGTTTTTTCATTATCACTTATTTAAGAAGTTAAATTTATACCTTATTAATCTTTTGCCTGATGTACAGTGAGTTGTGGGAAAGGGAACCCGATGCCTTCTTCATTAAATGTCGTATAAACAATTTCATTGATATCATACAAAACACTCCAATAATCAGCACTTTTTACCCAGACACGAACGGTAATATCCACACTGCTTGCACTTAACGACCCCAAAACGATTATGGGAGCGGGAGTATCCAAAATACGGCTATCCGCATTGATAATACGTTGCAATACAGCTCTGACCCTTTTCACATCTTCTCCATATTCTACCCCAAATACCCATTCAACACGACGCATTTCCTGTTTACTATAATTAGTCACAGCGTTTCCGCTAAGCATTCCATTGGGAACATAGATCATTCGATTGTCAAGAGTAGAAAGTATGGTGTGAAAAATCTGTATTTCCTTTATGGTACCGCTCACCCCGGGACCATCTATATAATCGCCCACTTTAAACGGTTTAAAAACAAGTATAATCAAACCACCTGCAAAATTAGAAAGATTGCCGGAAAGCGCCATACCTACAGCTACACCGGCTGATGCCAAAAGTGCAGCAAAACTGGTAGTTTCAACTCCCAACTTGCTAATTATGGCAAAAGCAAGTACCATATTCAGTAAAATTTTCACCAGACTCTTCAAAAAAGTCTGCACACTAACCTCTATCTTCCTTTTTTCAAGAACTTTGGCAATTAATATACTTATCTGCCTGATGATAAAACGACCAATGGAATATATCAGAATGGCAACAAATATATCCTTACCTGCATCCATTCCAAAATCTACCAACTTTTCCAACGCTTGCTCAAGCTTACTGCCCGGAGCTGCATTCAATAACAACCAATTCATATTTTTCTTCGTTTTACAAATAAAAATCAATCAACTTATCTCTGTCGAATTATAAATGTGTAAACACATTCCAACTGCGCATATTGTCTTGTCTCAATAATTTGTCTGATATATTCTTTTATATCCTTAAATAACCGAACATTTTGAAATTGCAAAGATACCATATATAATCAATAAAAACCATACCCATTATTCAAAACGCCATACCTCAAGACACAAAATATTTCGTATCCTACTGATAATTAAAAGCTTCTATCAAGCAATAATTAAATCTTACGCTGAAGTTCCAAGAAAAGATTGCTTGTTGTATATTTAATATCTATATTTGTGGCTCTAATGATTTTACTCAACGAATAATTTTATAACATTATGAGACGATTTCAAATTCTGTTATTATTCATTGCCATATCTTGTTCCATGTTCGCACAGGATAGGTTGTCGCTGTTTATAGGCAGAGCAAATAAATACGCTTCTGTAGAGTTATCTGATTACCGGAAGCGTTTATGTGTAGAATATAATGTGTCCAACCGTTCATTGGATGACTATTATAGGCGATGTGGAAGCGATTGGGGAAATGTTGGCTTGGCTCTTGAAATAGCCAGAACTTCCGGCAAGCACATGCGGGATGTATGTGATTACTATAAACGTTATCACCGATATGGCTGGAATCGTATTCTGGTAGAAATAGGTATCAAACCCGGTTCAACATATTATAACCCGTTCTATGACAGGATTCATTATCATAGCAACTGTTGGCATGAACATTATTGTTCTTATTGCGATCATCACAATAAACATCATCACAAACACTATAAAAAGCATAAACGCCATAAACATCCCAAATGGCATGATCGTGACGATGACGATTGGGATGATGACGATGATGACGACTAACACTTTCCATCATATATCTGTCACACTCCATCTATTGAAAAAGAATAAGGCAAATCCACCTCCTGTATTCCGCGCTGCAAGTTGGGGTGGGCAGACATACGAAACTCTGCCTTACCGCCCTTCAACATCTCACCATGCTTGAGAAAGTTTGCCGTATAGACCCGGCCGTTGACCAGCATTTGGTCGATATAACGGTTTACTTCACTATTTTCGGGAGCAGAGAGTACCCAGTCGTTGCCGTTTTCAAAGTGAAGGGTTGCCTTGCGGAAAAGCGGTGCACCGAGAACATATTCATCCGTTCCGGGACATACCGGATAAAAGCCCAATGCCGAGAACACATACCAAGCCGAAGTCTGGCCATTGTCCTCGTCTCCGCAATATCCGTCGGGAGCCGAAGTATACATACGATTCATCACTTCACGCAACCAATATTGCGCTTTCCAGGGTTGTCCGGCATAGTCGTAAAGGTAAATCATGTGTTGAATGGGTTGGTTGCCATGTGCATAGTTCCCCATGTTCATTACCGCCATCTCACGTATTTCGTGAATCACCTGCCCGTAATAGCTGTCATCGAAAACAGGAGGAACGGCAAACACCGAGTCAAGCATCGTGACAAACATTTCTTTACCTCCCATCAGGTTTATCAGCCCCTGCGGGTCATGAAAAACCGACCAGGAATAATGCCAACTGTTTCCCTCGGTAAATGCATCTCCCCACTTCAACGGAGAGAACGGTTTTTGGAATTCTCCGTTCCGGTTCTTGCCGCGCATCAGCTTACTTTCGGTGTCGAAAAGATTCTTATAGTTCAAGGCACGTTTGGCAAAGAGAGTAATTTCTTCCTGCGGCCGTTTCAATTCCTTTGCCAGACGGTAAATGCACCAGTCATCGTATGCATACTCCAGTGTGCGGGCAGCATTCTCGTTGATGTTCACATCGTATGGGATATAACCCAAACGGTTATAGTATTTATAGCCCAATCGCCCGGTGGAGGATACTTCGGGATGCACATTTTCGGTTCCGTGCAGCAACCCTTTATACAAACTTTCCACCTCTTCCACACGCACACCTTTCATATAAGCATCCACTAAAACGGAGGCCGAGTTATTACCCACCATACAACCGCGATGCCCCGGACTCGCCCATTCGGGAAAGAAACCGCTTTCTTTATAAGTATTTATCAGACCTTCCTGAATTTCCTTGTTGATGGACGGATACATCAGGTTGAGCAATGGAAACAGGCAGCGGAATGTATCCCAAAAGCCGGTATCGGTATATAGATAACCGGACAGCACCTTGCCATTATAAGGACTGTAATGTATCGGCTGTCCTTTCGCATCCATTTCATAAAACTTACGCGGAAAAAGCAACGAACGGTAGAGACAGGAATAGAAGGTGCGATATTGTTCGTCTGTTCCGCCTTCCACCTCTATCTTGCCCAACACCCGGTTCCAGGCATCCTTGCCTTTTCGCACCAGCGTATCGAAATCATCGGCACCCAGTTCACACAGATTCGCTTCCGCCTGTTCGGGACTGATAAACGAAGAGGCGACCCGTGCATGCACCACTTCCCCTTTACGGGTCTTGAAGCCGATAACGGCTCCTGTGTGAAAAGCATTCTGCTCCATGACGTCTCTCTTTAAAGAAAGGGAAACCTCATCCTTTTTCCTTTTAGGCTTCTCATCATTGGAGAAGGTGGCCCGATAAGTAAACGGCTTGTCGAACTCAACGACAAAATAGTTCTTGAAGTTATCGGGCACGCCGCCACTGTTGCGTGTGGTATAGCCTATAATCTTATTCTCTTCGGGAATAATCCTGATAGACGACCCACAGTCGAAAGCATCGACCACAATATATGAATCATTTTCAGGAAAAGTGAAGCGAAACATCACCGCACGTTCGGTCGGTGTAAGCTCGGTCACTACATCATGTTCCGCCAGATACACCTTATAATAATAAGGACGCGACAGTTCGGCCTTATGGGAAAACCAACTGGCACGCTTGTCTTCATCAAACTCCGGCTTCCCGGTAACGGGCATCAGAGAAAACTGACCGTAATCGTTAATCCACGGACTGGGCTGGTGAGTCTGCTTAAAGCCACGAATCTTATTGGCAGTATAAACATATTGCCATCCGTCACCCATCTTTCCGGTTTGTGGTGTCCAAAAATTCATTCCCCACGGGCGGGCAGTCGCAGGATAAGTGTTGCCGGTGGAAAGTTCGAAGGAGGACTGAGTTCCCACCAACGGGCTCACATAATCGGCATAGTCCTTTGCCTGCACCCATAGAGTGAGGCAAAGGAGTACAACTGACAGGAAAAGTTTCTTTATCATCATATCGCCTGATTCGTTTACGGTTTAAATGGTTCAGCTCCCATAGTGATTTCCATCACTCCCCCCGCCGTCAGGTCGCTGTGCGTAAAGAAAGGCCGTTCAAGCGGTTTCCCGTTCAACAGAATGGACTGAACATATTTGTTTTCTTTTGAGTTGTTCTTCGTGCGAATCACAAACTCCCTCTGACCGGGCTGGTGAATGGTCACTTCCCTGAACAAAGGACGGCCAATGGAGTAAACCGGCTCACCGGGACACACCTGATAGAAGCCCATCGCATTCAGAATATACCAGGCTGACATCTGGCCACAATCCTCATTGCCCGAAAGACCGTCGGGGGCATTGCGGTACTGGCTATGCAGCACGCTGTCTACCAATTCCTGTGTCCGCCACGGACGATTGACATAGTTATACAGATGGATGATGTGATGGCTCGGCTCGTTGCCGTGAGCATATTGCCCGATAAGACCGGAAATATCTGCCGAAACCGTCTCCCCTTCAAGCTCGGAAGAAACAGTAAACAGGGAATCCAGCTTACCGGCAAAAGCCTCCTCTCCTCCCATCAAGCCAACCAGACCGGGCACATCGTGAGGCACAAACCAAGTCCACTGCCAAGCCGTACCTTCGCAATAATCGTCACTGCGATGGGTAGACGAACGAGGATTGAACGGAGTACGCCATTTCCCCTTACTGTCCCGCCCGCGCATAAAACGGGTTTCGGGGTCGAAGTAAGACTTATATGCCCCGGCAAAACGAGCATATTTATCTCTTGTTTCCACATCTCCCAAACTATCTGCCAATACGGATATACACCAATCATCGTATGCATATTCCAATGCCTTTGCCACCGATTCGTTTTCGAGGTCGCAAGGAATATAGCCCAGCGCATCCTTGTAATAACGGGCACGGGGCATCACAAAAGGAACCAGCCACTTCGGACCGACAATGCCGGTCGTGTCGTATTCGGCAGTGCGGAGACAGGCTTGGTAGGCTTCGCGAACATCGAAATCGCGATAGCCCTTCACGTATGCATCGGTGATGATAGAGGCAGCATGATAGCCAATCATCGTTCCCGTGTAGTTGGCAGCACAATCCCATTTCGGGAAAACACCTCCCTCACGCTGTTTCTTCAACAATGAACGGATATAGCTTTCGTTGGTATGAGGGTCTATGATGGTGAGCAAAGGATGCAACGCACGAAATGTGTCCCAAATAGAAAAAGTGGTGTAAACAGGATCTTCCTTATCGGTGGTGTGCACTTTTAAATCCATTCCCAAATAACGCCCGTCTACATCGGTAAACAAGTTCGGACTCAAGAATGCATGATACATGGCAGTATAGAAAATGGCAAGTTGGTCGGGGTCTTCCGTTTTCACCTCTATCTTTGAAAGACAATCATTCCAAGTCTTTCGGGCATCGGCACGCACCTTGTCGAAATCCCAGTCGGGCAACTCAGCCAACAGATTCTGCCTGGCTCCTTCACCATCGACAGACGAGATGGAGAAACGAACCATTACCTGTTCATCTTCAGCCGTATCAAAACGGAGCAACATTTTGCAGACGGGAATCTGCTGTCCGCCTTCCTCGATGGTATCGGTATAAAGAGTATGGGTAAAAGGCTTTGAGAAAACAGCATAAAAATAAAGATCTTGTTGCCAAGCCCAATAAGCACTGCGCTTGTATCCGCAAAGCACGGTATCATTGACAGCCTCCACCTCCATGACCTGATTGGTTTGCTGCTGAATATTATAGTCCATATCCAGAATGAAACCCGATTCCTTGCTTTCAGGAAACGTATAACGGTGCATGGCGGCACGCTCAGTGGCCGTCAGCTCGGCTTTCACACCGTAAGTATCCAAGAAAACCGAATAATATCCCGGTTCGGCATACTCGTTCCTGTGCGAAAAAGCAGAAGCGAAAGGACGCTGCTGACTCTCTTTCCCAAGATATTCCACCTTCTGCTCACCTACGGTAGGCATCAAAAGAAAATCACCGAAATCGGCACAGCCCGTACCGCTAAGGCGTGTGTGGGCAAAACCATTGATGGTGGAATCTTCGTAATAGTAGCCCGAACAGGAGTCCCAGCCATCGATACGCGTATCAGGACCCGGTTGAATCATTCCGTGAGGCAACATGGCACCCGGATGCGTATGTCCGTGTCCTCCCGTTCCGATGAAAGGATTGACATAACCGGTGTATTCTTTCATTTCCGTTGTTTGGGTAGAACATGCACTCAAACATAATAATCCTACCAAACAACCGCTTACGAGTCTATTGAATTTCATTGTTTTCTATTTGATGTTATTTTATTTCCGATGAAACGAATTATCGATACCAAATCTCTCCCGGTTCGGAACTCATCTCGAATTCCACAGTAGCCCCGTCCATTATCTGTTGATGGGTGATATAACTCTTATCGTATGGCTTTCCGTTCAACTTGACCGACCGAATATAGATATTCTCACGGTTGACAGCCGGTGCCAGCACTGTAAAAGTCTTCCCGTTATCAAGATGCATACGCATTTCGGGAAATAACGGAGTCCCTATTTCATACTCACCACTTACCGGATTGACCGGATAAAAGCCCATGGCACTGAATACATACCAGGCAGACATCTGACCGCAATCTTCATTGCCGCACAGTCCGGCAGGTGCATTGAAATAAAGATGATGCATCACCTGTGCCACATACTTCTGAGTCTTCCACGGCTGACGTACTTTATTATACAAATAAATGACATGATGACTCGGCTCATTGCCATGAGCATACTGCCCAATCATACCGGTGCTGAAAATAGGCAAATCCTCTTTCCCGGCAGGGATATACGTAAACATACTATCGAGCTTCTCTGCAAAGCGGTCTTTTCCTCCGACCAAAGTTATCAGTCCGCGAATATCCTGAGGCACAGACCATAAATACTGCCATCCGTTACTCTCGCAAATATGGGCTGTATAGTCATCGGGACAGAAAGGCCGGATAAAAACACCCTTGTCATCAACGGGCTGCATAAATCCTGTAGCGGGATTGAATACATTCTTGTAGTTTTGAGAACGCTTGTAAAACTCTTCCGCCAGTTCCGTCTTTCCCATCTTGCGCGCCATCTCTGCAATGCAATAATCATCAAAAGCATACTCCAGTGTTTTGGAAAGCGACCAATTGTCGGCATTATACTCATCTTTTATATTATAAGGAATATAACCGAGCTTCTTATAAAGCCCGATTCCCCGATAATTGTCCAAGTTGGCAGTGGCGACACAGGCCTTCAATGCTTTCTCTGCATCAAAGTCACCTATTCCTTTCAAATAAGCATCCACAATGACGGGAACAGCATGATAGCCAATCATCATATCAGTCTCACTACCCCAAAAGTTCCAAACCGGAAGCCGGCCGTTTTGGTCATAAAAAGCAAGAAAAGACTTTATCATGTCATTGGTGCGGACAGGCTCGGTATAAGTAAGAAGCGGATGGGCGGCACGATAAGTATCCCATAAAGAAAAAGTGCCATAGTTCACCCAGCCATCGGCTTTATGTATTTTCTTATCAGGTCCATAATACGAACCGTCCACATCACTAAAGACAGTGGGCGCTATCATGGTGCGATACAAAGCCGTATAGAAATTCACCTTGTCATCCAAGTCACAGATGCCCCTGACCTCTATCTTCCCAAGCTGACGGTTCCAATTCTCTTTGGTCTCCGCCACATACTTATCAAAGTCATTATGAGGAGCCTCAGCCGCCAGGTTTCCAGCTGCCCCTTCCATGCTTACTCCCGAAAGAGCCGTACACAACACTATCTCTTCCCCATCGGTCGTATCAAAGTTGAAACGTGCCACGTATGCAGTACCTATGGTCTTGCCATCCTGTATGATGGCGGTAGTATCTATTTCGGAAGACCGGAACGGTTTGGAAAAACGGGTACGGAAGAAAACACGCTGTCCACGTGCCCAACCGTCAGAGAACCGATATCCCTGTATGGTGCATGAATCCACCACCTCGATATGGGAGTCTTGTGTGAAATCCCAGTTCATCGCCTTCTTCAAATTCAGGAATACGGCAGACTGCGCTTTTGGGAAAGTGTAACGCTGAATGCCACAACGCTCCGTGGCAGTCAACTCCACATTTATATTATAATCTTTCAGCAATACACGGTAATATCCTGCAGAAGCCTCTTCATCCGAATGCCGGAACTTGGAATGAATGCCCAAAGGCGCTTCAGCTTCACGATAAGGAAGGGTGACAGGCATGTAGGAGATGTCGTACAAATCACCGGCCCCTGTTCCCGACAAATGCGTGTGACTGAAACCGGCAATGGTACTGTCGGGATAATAATAACCCGAAATACGGTCCCAACCGGGCAAGCCGTTATCCGGACTCAACTGAACCATGCCAAACGGTGCCTGAGCACCGGGATAGGTATTCCCGGTAAAATCTGTTCCGATAAACGGGTTTACCAATAAACTATAATCAACAGCCGACGCCGGCTTCCTATCGGATATACATGCTCCAAATATCACCAGAAAAAACAAAAACGAGAGAAGAGGTGTCTTCATACTATACAAAGAATTTCATTATTACTCTATTACAAAAATACATATTATAATCACAACAGCAACCTTTCCTATCAAACACTTCATTTTTTTCCGATTATTTTTCTCATTCCAGGTATAAGAAACAATAAAATAAAGAAAGTCTTTTGATAGGAACCTAGAAGTTTTTTTGTATGTTTGTCCATTATATTATTGAAAAACACAACTTAAACAATGAAAAAGAGCGATTTTATCTTTCTTTTGGTGGCTACAGCCATTTTTCTCCCCTTCTTTATAAGCGATGATGCTTATGAATGGTACAAAACCTTTAACGCCACCCATGGCATGGTCATGAGTTTCCTGAAGTTTGCCATCCTTTCTACCATGGGCGAAATGATCGGACTGCGCATCAGTACCGGTGTTTATATCAACCGGACTTTCGGAATCATTCCCCGGATGGTGGTATGGGGACTGCTTGGCATGGGCATCAATATGGCAATGATTATCTTCTCAAAAGGAGTGCCGATGTTTATGGAATATATGGGTATGGCAAATGCTTCCTCCACCATCAACGGAGAAATGTGTTTTGAGAAAATAATGATAGCATTAGTCATATCGGTAGCCATGAACAGCATTTTTGCCCCCGTCTTTATGACTCTTCACAAGATAACCGACACCCACATAGGTCACTGCGGCGGTTCGGTAAAGGCACTGCTCACTCCCATCCCCATGAAACGGATTATGACGGAACTGAACTGGGCAGTGTTGTGGGGATTCGTATTCAAGAAAACCATTCCTTTGTTCTGGTATCCGGCACATACCATCACTTTCCTGCTCCCTCCGAATATGAGAGTACTGTTTGCCGCCATATTGGGCATCGTACTGGGAGTGTTGTTGGCCGTTGCAGCCAAAAAAAAATAAAAAATAACATATATACGTGTAGACTTGTACGTACGTATGTGTAGGCTTATGCCACCGTATGTACAGGCTCGTGCGTACGTACGTGCAGGCTTGTGTCACCGTATGTGTATAACCCGATGCGTACGTACACACACTTTACAAATAGACAGCTCGCACTGCATGTTGCAAAAAGACCTTGATGTTTCTTAAAAACATGCCGAGCTTATTATTAAACATCAAGGTCTTTTTTGAAAACATCACCATCTTTTTTAAAAAGCTCGGTATGTTTTTCCTGTAAGGGCAGATTACCTCCCCTCACCAAGTCGGTTATTTCTTTTTGTCCGTTCATCCTTACATTTTAATAAAAACACACTGATAATTAGTTTATTAAGAATGACAGGATATCCCCTCATCCTCGTTTCAGCCGTCTTACCCGGCCCTTTCAAAATCTGCCTTCAGCAGTGTGAAGTTTTGTAAATGAAAGGAGGATGAAAGGGTGAAAACAAGATGTCCATTCACTACCGAACCCCCATCAGCAGGACCTTTCAACGGTTAATGAAAGGAGAAAAGGAAAAACAATTTATATTGCTGAGACATGGCTGATTGCATGTGGAAACAACGGTTTTACATGCAGTTCCTTATAAATTACAAAAGAATGAAACAAACACAGGAACACTCATGTCAATCAAGATTCCATGAAAAATAGCAATCGGAATCATGTCTTTTCCCGAATACCGGGTAATAGAAGGTAATAATACATCCATTGAATTAACTCCGGCAGCAGAAATAGGTGCCAGCCTCCCAAAGTATTTCCGAATAAGAGGAGCACCGAGAAGTGCCATCATTTCACGAAAAATATTTGCCAAAAGAGCAATTGTTCCTAACTCTGTGGCTAACTGTAATCCCATAGAAGGTTCTTTGAACTGTGTAATCAAAATAGAAGAAAGGGAATAATAGGCAAAGCCACTTCCCACCGCCATGCAGTCAAAAACACTCCACTGGGTTAATAACAAACTGGCAAATGCCGAAAAAAGCAACGTTCCTGTAATAGTAGCAACAGGCACCAGCAGCATTTTGAATCGCAAACTTTTAATCAACTCTTTTAATTGTCTGTTACATCCAATCCCAATTCCAACTTGCAACATCAATGCATACAACACATACATGGAAACATTGTGTGTAGAAAACCGGAACTCATTGGCTGCTCCTATCAAACAACCGACACAGAAAAACGCCACAACAATCAAACTACCTTTCATTCGTTACCTCCTTTCTTAAAAAATAAATGAAACACCAGGAAAGATGCCAGTAAACTACCTAAAATACTTAAAGTTGCAAGTACAATGGCCTGCCATCCGAATTTCCCTATATTATTAATAATTAAGCTATTGGAACCTATTGAAAGCCCCAGAACAAAAAGCAACAGGAATATGGTAAGAGAAATACTTTTCTCTACTTTTTGCAAAAATCGTAAATCACGCAACAGATATCCAATGCCGATACCTGTAAACATTATAGATATAATAGTAAACATAAAATAGCTACTTTTAGAATGAAACATAGATTCTGATGACTAAAAACAAAGTCACCACTAATATACTTTTCATTTCCACAGCCTGTTGGAATGAAGAAAAAATAGAATGGATAAAACTCAAATAAACCCGCTGAACCAATGCACGTGTACAATGAAGCTGTTACACAGGCTTTCTCGTTCCCATCTAACGCTATATGTGCTATATGTAGAGCATAATTGGTTCATATTATCTATAAATTTTGGTGCAAAGATAACCGTTATTCGCATATTTACCAAATAAATATTCATAATTAACCCTATTCCACACAAAAAAGAGATGTTCGTTTGTGATAATATTTAAATGATTTCTTATATATCTATGAACCTGCTTTATATGGTTCGATATTTAACCTTTAAAGTGTCGGTAAAAATTTACTAGTATTGTGAAAAAACATCCTGCTTTTTATTTTTGTTTTCACTTTTCCTTGTACCTTTGACGCAAATACTTGAATCTTATTAATCGAAAATATGATAAACACTGAATTATTCAAAGAAGTATCCCCCTTGTCATCCAAGGATTGTTTCATTTTGATAGAGCGCCAGAAAACGAACTTTAATTTTCCTATCCATATACATCCCGAGTGTGAACTGAATTTCATTGAGAACGCCAAAGGAGCACAACGCATTGTGGGTGACTCTATCGAGGAGATAGACGAAGAGGAATTGGTATTGGTGACCAATCCCCACTTGGAGCACGCTTGGAAAGACTATCGCAATGTATCGAAAAACATCCATGAAATTACCATCCAGTTTCATCCCGACTTGTTGACCGACACTTTCCTCAATAAGAACCAAATGATTAGCATACGACAACTTTTCCGCCATGCCGAAAGGGGTGTCGCATTCAGCCGGGAATCCATAGCTAAGGTGCGCCCGTTGCTGAAAACCCTTACCTGCGAGAACGACAGCTTTTATTCCCTGATTAAGTTGCTCATCATTCTGCATGAGTTATCGATAGACAAAGGTATGCGTGAATTATCCACCGGACAGTTTGCCGCAAATGTCATGCATCAGCATTCTTCCGACGAGAGCTTGGGTAGGGTGATGGATTACCTCAGCCGGCATTATTCCGAAGTCATCCGCCTATCGGAAGTGGCGGAAATGGTAAATATGAGCGAATCCTCGTTCTGCCGTTTCTTTAAGCAACATACTTCCAAGAGTTTTATTGACTTCCTTACAGATATCCGTTTGGGGGCTGCTTCACGAGCCTTGATAGACTCTTCTTTGTCGATAGCTGAAATTGGATATGACTGTGGATTCAATAATTTATCCAATTTCAACCGCATCTTTAAAAAGAAAAAGGGAGTCACGCCAAGTGAGTTTCGGGACAACTACCGTAAAAATAAAACGATTATTTAAATGGTTCTGCAGGACTATTTAGATAAATCTCTTTAATGTCTACAGCATCAAAAGGAAGTGGACTCTTCGATAGTTCAGGAATGTTGTAGGACTTGAATGTATGGAAATAATGTGCCGGGTCCTGTTGCGGCAAGACAAATGGCTTGTAAATCTTTCCTTCCTTATCTATATAGGCAAAATAAGGCTTGCCATATTGTCCGTCTCCCCGTTTGCTGGCGAAGACAAACCAATGACTGTTTGACGACCAGCTGTGATAAGTGTCCGAGCGATCCGAGTTTGCAACACTGCACTCATGGATGGTCTCTGTAGACAGATTCAGTATGTATAGGTCTGTTTCCCGATGCCAGATGGGGAAGGTTCCATAGTCGGCTATGGTGAACAGCAGGTATTTACCATCGGGAGACGCTTTGGGAAAACAGACGGAGCCTTGTTGTTCGCGTGCATTCCATAAGGTGTCTGCCTGTTTCCCCCAAGAACCGTTTTCCTGATCAAAACCGATGCGGCAAAGCGAATAGCGTAACTGGCAGATACTGTCCGGCAACGTGGTTTGTGGAGCCGAGCAATAATAAATATGTTTTCCGTCTGCCGAGAAAGTAGGGAAAGTTTCCAATACTTTTTTATCCCGGGTAAGCGGAGAAAGAATCATCCGATTCTGTTCAAAGTCGGCAATTGCCAAATCAGATTCGGTATCATAGACTTCCAGACGTTTGCTGCCTTGGGCATGAAAAGCAGGTATGATGATATTAGACGAGAACACTGCATAACGTCCGGACGGATGGAAGTCTCCATAAACCGCCGCTGAAATCATGGAATCATTTTTGAGGCTGAGCTTACGTAACTTTCCATCGCGGTTGAGGATGGTTCCTCCGTTTTTCCCACGCAGATGAAACATGGAAAGCCGACCGCTTTGCTTTCCGTAAGTATGACAATTCATACAATTACCACCTGTCAGTTTATTGTCCGCTATGACCTTTTCGCTGAAATCTTCCAAACTCCTTTCACATAGTTGCAGGTTATTCCAGACTTCATATCCCGGCTCTATGAGGCGGTAGCTCAGATAGCCGTCTATTGCCTCGGCAGCTACCTGCCATTGAAAGGAGGGATACTCCAGCCATTTGCCCTTCATCAAGGCCGTTACACGTACTTGCACCGATTTCCCTTTTTGTTGCAGCAACAGTTTCTTCCATTTGCCGATGGGAAAACGGGCTTTGTCTTTACCCGATATCCGCAGACTGTCCGTATCTCCGTAGGCAGTGACCTGCAATCCTTCAGCTCCTTCTATCATAAAATTCATAGGAGCTATATTATAAGGTATAGTAATGTCGGTATAGTCGGGATAGATGGGAGCACATTCTTTTACGCGCGTCACATTCTCGGGAATGGGAGTACATGCCGCCAGTCCCGCCAGCCAAAATATGAAAAACAACTGCATCTTATTCATGATCAACATTATTGAAATTGTGCAAACTGATAATAGTACCAATACGTTCTTCCGAATCTGCTTTCCAGTGCAGATGAATTGCCTTGTGTATGCAACCGGTTGTATTCATTAAAATCCTGTACGATGACAGGGTTTATGCCTGTGGATTTGATTTCACTACCGGTTGCCCGCTTTTGATAAAGATGAATCAATAAAGCTTCTGCGTACAGACAGTTAGGTGCTCCGGTATGGTATCGCTTATAATCTTTCAGAAAAGCGGAGAGATCCTTCATCAGCAAATCGAAACAAAGTAAATAATCCCGTGCCATTTGGTTGGCGGGATTGGCTTCCATCAACAGGTGAAGCGATTTTACGACATCAGTAGACGAAAGCCTCAGGGTATCTTTTTGGGGCAGGTACGAGCGTTTGTACTTCAGCCATTCCTTCACTTCCGGACTTTCCTTCCCCGGTGTGCGTTTTTTCGCCCATTCCTTGTAAAAGAGTGTGTTCGAGAGGATACGCAGATATTTTCGTGCCGCTTCGTTATCTCCGTTTATCAAATTGATTTCCGCCAGTCGCTGTACCATGCGTACACTCTTGTTCTGAGGAGAAAATATCATGCTTAAGAGGGAAGCGTGTTCTGCCATGGTCATATCGCCCAAGCGGAACCAGACCTCTCCAGACAATTGGGTGGAAAGATATGTCGATTTTTCGTTCACAGGCATGAACAGACCCAATCCTGCCGGTTGGTAATAATCCATAAGCTTTTCCGGAAGCTTGTTTTGCATGGCATTGGCCAGATTATAGCACACGGATATGGCATTTCCCGGAACACCGTCGTGTACCAATTCATTTATCTTGTCCCAATTCTCAAAATAGTCTTCGGTATTCAGGCCTAATATGCGCTCGTTCTCAAAATCAGGTGTTCCATACCAAAGCGTAGCCGGGAAAGAGGATGCTTGCGAAGGAATGACCAGATATTTGCGGGCAGCTAAGGGAGGCAGTGCCAAAGCGACCGGTATCATTCCGTAAATAACCACATAATTCTGCTTCCGCTTCAAGGCGGAAAGGATAGTAAATAATGTGAAAGCAAACATACCATAACCGAACAGGCTATAGCATAACATGGTTCCGCAAATGCTTCCGATAAAGAAATCCCATTTTCCTTTTAATTTGTCTGTCAGCAAAAACAGGGACAAAGCACCGATGAGTGAAAGGGTCGCCGAAAATGGATACTGAATTTGGCAGAAGCGCAGGCTTTCCCAAATAAAAACCACTATTGAAATACCTATGGCTATCCATCGGTTGGTCCATTTACGGCAAGTGAAATAAGTCAATGTCCCTAATGCTGCCATAGTTAAGGCAACGACAGCTGCCCCCATATTGATATTATGGAAGAATTGAGTCAAAAAGTCACCACCCAGACATGATAAGGGGGCGGGATGATTGAAATAATCGATAAATTGATCGACTGTATAAGTGAACAATAGCATTTGCTCTCGGTGAAGAAGATGATAAGGATAGGCGAAGCGGAAAAACAGAAAACAAGCTACTCCACTTATCGTCATACTTAAAAATAGATATCGGGTATCATGCTGCATAATTCTTTGTCTTTTCATTCTTTTTAGCAAGTTACATTCACTTTTCCCTTGTCTCTGCAAAAGTAGAGAAAAACGAAAAAGTCAATTAATATTATATTATCAACTTTTGATACTATTCACTCAATCTGTCATTCCCATCTTGATATTCCATTTTAATTACGTTATTTGCATTTATACCAAAAGAGTTTCTAACCATAAAGTTGAAAAGATACGATGCGTTCCTTGTATTATGTCCGTTTGGATATCTCTTTTCTCTCTACCAGCGATGGAGTGAAAGGAGTTTATACACACGCTTATAAAATGAACCTTATTTTACGTTATCTATCATGTCACAGCATATTTTGTGGATGAAAAATATGGTTTTCTCTGTTGCCAATCGGTCACCTCTTGAATAACTGGATGTTTTTTACTATTGATAAGATTTCATTATATAATGCTTGAATTGTATTTGTAGGTTGATAAAAGAAACGGGATATTTGCAATGTGAAAAATTAACCTTAAAATCAAATTTATGACAAAAACGATGAAATCTTTATTTCTATTGATTATTCTTTCGTTGGCGTTTGTTGGCTGTACAAGCCATAATATGACAGAGTGGAACAGGAGTATCCTTTGTATAATTTCTTGTTTTCTACTCATACGAAGCAAAATAGAAATTAATATAGTGCCTTTAACCTATAGATGATTCATTCTTAACGGTTTTGATTCAATATGTTTTCAAACCGACAGACAAAGAGTGTTATTTTAATCAAATTCTAATACATATTTTATGAAACAAATTACATTAACTCTAATGCTGTGCATATTTAGTATATGCACATATGCACAACAAATCACCGTTAGTGGAACAGTGACGGATGCGGAAAATAATCCGTTGATTGGTGCTGCTGTTTTAGTTCTTGGAACTACCGATGGTGTTATTACCGATCTTGATGGTAAATATACCATTAAAGTAAATTCCGGTCAGTCTTTGAAATTCTCTTATGTAGGTTATCAGGAGCAAACTGTTAAGGTTGATGGCCGCAGTGTGATTAATGTGAAATTGTCGGAAGGTGAATTGTTGGACGAGGTGGTGGTTATCGGTTACGGTACAGTGAAGAAAAGCCATTTGACAGGTGCGGTCGCTTCTGTTTCCGGTAAAGAGTTACAGGCAAATGTTGCACGTAGTGCTTCAGCTGCTTTGCAAGGAAGAGTTGCCGGTGTTACTGTGTCGGCTGCCAACGGGCAGCCGGGGGAAGGCTTGAATATTAATGTCCGTGGTATCAGTTCATTGAGTGCCACCAGTCCGCTTTATGTGATTGACGGTGTGTATGGCGATATCAATATGGTTGATCCCGCTGACATTCAGTCTATTGAAGTGTTGAAAGATGCTTCGGCTGCTGCTATTTATGGTTCTCGTGCTGCTAATGGTGTTGTATTGGTCACTACTAAAGGCGGTCGTTTGGAAACTCCTGCCCGTGTGACAGTGGATGCCTATACAGGCGTTCAGATGGTTGCCAAATACATTGATGTAATGGATGGTAATCAGCTTCGCGATTTGGCAAAGGCTACCGGTTATAGTTCGGCAGAAGGGTTGCTGAATTGGAATGGAGGTGCTGGAACAGACTGGCAGAAAGAACTTTATAACTCGGCTATGGTGAGCAAGGTTAGCTTGAATGTATCTGGAGGAAACAAGACTTCGACCTATAATCTGTCGGGAAGCTATCTTAACCAGGATGGTATTGTAAATACTACCGGTTATGAGGCATGGAACATTCGTTCTAAGAATACTTTTTCTTTTTTCAATAATCATTTGCGTATGGGGACTACGTTGATGATGAAATTCTATAAAAAGAAGTACGAAGATGTTTCATATACTGCCGCTCTGACAGCTGTGCCTATGTGGAATGTATATGGTGAAGATGGCACTTGGGGTGTCGCTCCGGAATGGACCAGAGGAGATAATCCTGTAGGTTGGACAGAAGCCTATGATTACCAAAGACATGGGATAGACATTTTATTGAATGGCTATGCCGAAGTGGATTTGTTCTTGAAAGGATTGAAATATAAATTCAATGTAGGTATAAATAAATATACAAGACGTAATTATGCCTATAGTTCTCCTTATTATTTCAGTTCTACTTCACAAAAGAATGAAGCGGAATTGTCGGAAAGTACAGACTGGGAGAACGATTGGTTGATTGAAAATACAATCAATTATGATAATACGTTTGGCAATCATACGGTTTCTGCTTTGGTGGGTTATTCTGCCCAGCGTAACAATGCACGTGGTTTTGGTGCAGGACGTAAGGGTTTCCCGGAAGGTTTCTCTGTGATTGACGCCGGTTCGGTTTCTTCACAAAATACATCGGGTAGCGCTTGGGCCAATACAATGATTTCTATGTTTGGGCGTGTGATGTATTCGTATGCCGATCGTTATATGCTGTCTGCTTCTATTCGTCGGGACGGTTCTTCCAAATTTGCAGATGGAAACCGCTGGGGCACATTCCCGTCTGTATCTTTGGGTTGGAATGTGATGAATGAAGATTTCTTTGAAAATATCAAGGAAACCATGAATGAATTGAAAATTCGTGCCAGTTATGGTGTACTGGGTAATTTGAGCGGTATTGGCAATTATGCTACCCAGTCTGTTGTTTATAAAGGTATGAATAACATAATGGGTACAGAACTTTGGGAAGGTGCCATTACCGGTAAGGAATGGACTTCACCCATGAATGTGACTTGGGAAAAGACGAAGACTTTGAACTTGGGTTTGGATTTTGCTTTCTTGAACAATAAGTTCAGTGTCAGTGCTGATTATTTTATTCAGAAAACAGAAGATATGTTGTTGTCTATGCCGCAGTCTTTGAGTTTTGGTTTGAGTGGAAATCCTACAGTAAATGCAGGTACAGTAGAAAACAAAGGATTTGAAATTTCATTGAATCACCGTAATAATGTAGGCGATTTGTATTATCATGTAGGTGTCAATGCTACCTTCATCAAGAATAAACTGACGGAAGTAAACGGAAGTCGTGATGAATGGCAGGGATTCAATCCTCATGCCAAAGGAACGATCACTTATGCCAAGACCGGTCATTCCATAGGTTATTTCAATTTGATAAAGACGGATGGTGTATTCCAAAGCCAACAAGAAATTGATGCGTATGTGGATAAGAATGGTAATAAGATCCAGCCTAATGCACAACCGGGTGACTTGCGTTTCGTGGATTATAACGAAGATGGTAAGATTGACAATAATGACCGTCAGGATGTAGGCTCTGCTTTCCCGAAAGTTAACTTGGGTGTAAGTCTGGGTGCTGAATGGAAAGGTTTGGATTTGAATATGTTCTTTGACGGAAACTTTGGCAACAAGATTTACAATGCCCAGTATTATACTACGGTTTATAATGAATCAACAGGAAACCAGTATGCAGAACGCATGAACAGCTGGACTGAAAACAATCATTCTGACATCCCTCGTTGTTTGTTTGGTACTAGCGATCCTAATGGTACAAACTGGGGCTATACGGACCGTTGGCTGGAAAATGGTTCATTCTTGCGCTTGAAGACCTTGGAATTAGGTTATACGTTGCCTAAAGTATGGGTATCCAAAGCCGGTTTGCAGAATGTGCGTGTTTATACGGCTATGGAAAACCTTTTCACTATAACCGATTATAAAGGATATACTCCTGACTTGGGTATGGTAGATGCCGATGGTGCCGGTACATCAGGTGGTTCGGGTGTAATGACCCGTGGTTGTGATGACGGTCGTTATCCGATGGCACGTACTATCACCTTTGGTTTACAAGTAAATTTCTAATTAGGAATAAGTAATATTTGCAGAATATGAAAAAGAATTTTATAAAATACATAGCTGCATTGGCTGTAGCTCCAATGTTGTTGTCTTCTTGTAGTGATGATTTTCTGAATGAGATTGACCCTAACCGTCAGACTCCGACCACTTTCTGGACATCCGAAGATAATGTGATGAAAGGCTTGTCCGCAGTTTATAATCCTTTCCGCCGTATGACCAGTGGATATTATGGCGGGTTGGAAGGTATCATGCATCTTCAGATGCGCGGTGATGACCTTTACCCCACTCGCGGAGAAGAACCTTATATTTGGGAATATTTGTCGTTTGTCAACACAACGAATACAAAGGATTTGAGCTGGGGAAACATCTATGAAGGCATTCAGATGGCAAACGAATTCATATATCGTGCGGCTACGGTTGATATGGACGAAACCAAACGTGAGCAAATGATAGGTGAGGCTTATTTCTTACGTGGATTCTGGTACTTCCGTTTGCGTACTGATTATCGTGATGCGGTTATCCGTACTCTCCCGCAGGATGCAGATCCGGAAACTCATGGACTGTCTAGCGGTGATGAAGTGCTGGAACAGGCTATTTCAGACTTTAAGGAAGCCAAGTCTCGTTTGCCTAAACTTCGTTCAAGCGATGAAAACGGTCGTGTAACTCAAGGTGCGGCTATTGCCATGTTGGGTAAAGCTTATATCTGGAAAGGGGATTATCAGGCCGCAAAGAATGAGTTTGAAATTATAATGAATGGTTATGGTTACGATTTGACTCAAAAGTATGAGGATAACTTCCGTGACGATACGGAATTTAATGCTGAATCTATTTGGGAAATCAATTATGATGCCAAAGGTAATTCGGGTGACGCTTGGGGCAATGGCACTAGTGACGACTCGTTTATGGGAAACAACCTTGCTCATTATTTTGGTCCGACACTGAAAGGTGAGAATATTGGCGGTGGTTGGTATAAGATGCAACCTTCTCCCTATTTGATAAAAGAATTCATTTCCGAACAGCGTCCGGAAGGCTCTGATTCCAAATGGGATAAGCGTTTATACACTACGTGCTTCTTTAAATACTCTGATTTTGGTGATGTGAAGCCGGATGAAAAATTCTATGGTGGTAAAGTGGAATTTGATGATATGTTTAAATGGACGGTACTGCCCGAAGGCGACGGCAAATATGGTATTGCCAAGCAAGGATATGCTCCTGCTTATCCGGTTATCGAGGGTGTTCAAGGGCGTTTCATGATGAAGAAGTTTGCAGCTTGGTGGGTTCCCACAGGATGTACGATGTATTCTAACGATGCCGGACGTATCAACAATTTACGTATTATGCGTTTTGCAGAAGTTTTGTTGCTTCACGCTGAGGCTTGTCTGGAAACCAATGATGAAAGCGGAGCAATGAAAGATATTAACCGGATTCGTGTACGTGCCGGGCTGCCGGAGAAAAACTTGAGTGGAAAAGATGCTATAATGACAGAACTCCAGAAACAGAAATTACTGGAATTTGCCGGAGAGAATATACGTTGGGATGATATGGTTCGTTGGTACGGAAATGATCCTGCTAAGTTGAAAGCTATCATGCACGAACGCAAGACCGATTCTCAACATTATGAATTGCTTTACGAAGAAAATGAAAGTGGTGAAAAGGAATTGGTAGGATATAAACCGACAGACCGCATTTCGGATACACAAGGATTTGACCATTTTGAAGCTAAATTCTTGTACTTCCCGATACCTCAGGCAGAGGTGGACGCTAATTTGAATTTGGAGCAAAAGCCGGAATGGAGATGATTGTATTGAACTGATAATTAAAAAGTATGAGAGGGAGGGGGATCTCTCCCTCTATAAAAACAATGAAGCCAAATGAAAAGGAAAGGATATTATTTATGCTCTTTGTTGGTTATGATATTTGTATTTTTGTCATGTCGTGATGAAGAACAGGATTGTACCCAAGCTATGCAGGATATACAAAACCAGTTGAAGGAAAATGATTTATTGAAATCTGTTTCTCAGGAACGTGAACAATGTGTTTTGTTATTTGAGTCCAATAAGGTAATTTTTCCGCAAGAGTTAATCCAAAGTGTAGATGTGGATGCGGAAAACTGGAAAACGACTTTGACATTTGTCAATGGAAGCACTTATGTTATACCTACCTTAGGCACTTCGATTGACAACTTGATATTGAGTTCTACAGTCAATCCTTCCGGTTGCAATCCATTATCGGCCAGTGTAGTTGTAAAATTACCTGTATTGGGACGCATTAAACTGATTGTACACAGCAAACCGGGAAAGCATACACCTGACGTGGAATATGCATTTAAGAGTGTGGAATTAAAACAGAATATCCCGGTATTGGGACTTTATTCCAATTATAATAATCAGGTCACTTTAATTTATACAGATTTGCAAGGAAATGAACGTGCTCGGTCCGATCTAAAGCTTCAGACAAAAACATTGGAAAGCAGAAGACTGCCCAAGGAAATCAGAGTGGTAAAGGCTCAATATGACCGTATGGAGCCAGGCATGAATTTAGTTAACTCTCCCGGACAGGATGAAACAGACACTTCTATCCCTTATATGGTAGATGCTGACGGAGAAATCCGTTGGATTCTTGATTGGGAGAAGTCGGATGAACATCGATATATCGGAATCGGGTGCGGACTGATTCGGATGCAGAACGGACATTATATGACCGGTGACGGAAACCATCATCGGATGGTGGAAGTGGATATGATGGGAAATACAATTCATAATTGGGATATGCTGGAAAGGGGATATACTATGCATCATGCCATATCTCAAGATAAACAAGGCAATATATTAGCTACGGTGAGCAAGACTTCCGCTAAAATAGCCAATGGAAAGGATGTACGGATAAACGATTTCATTATTAGAATGGATCCCGAAAAAGGGGAAATATTGCAAGAATGGGATTTGGTGCACATGCTGGATTCGGCACGGTATGGTATGACCGATTATAATCTTACCGCTGATCCTTATGCGCAAAATGCCAGTAATTGGGCGCATAATAATGGTATAGTGGAATGGGGAAATGATTATTTGGCTACAGCTCGCTATCAAGGAATATTCAAATTTAATAAAGCCGGAGGCATTGAGTGGATTATATCACCTCATGGGTATTGGAGAGATAGATATTTGAAATTATTATTAAATCCTCTTCATGCCGACGGAACTCCCATTACTGATCCTGATGTGATAGCCGGAACGAAGAATTGTGATGATTTTGAATGGCCTTGGGGGTGCCATACTGCTGTTCCGTTGCCTAATGGACATATCTTTTATTTCAATAATGGCTATGGACGAAATTTCAAGCTTGATTTTACGGATAGAAAAAATGTTTATACTTGTGGAATAGAGTACGAAGTGGATGAAGTAAACCGTACGGTTCGTCAAGTTTGGCAATATGGAAAAGAACGGGGTACCGCATATTTTACTCCGGCCCGTTCCGGGGTGCAATATTTGGAACAAACGGGTAACAGATTAATTTGTCCGGGAATGAGCAATGTGCTTAGCAATGGCAATCGTGGTGCACGCGTGACAGAAGTAGATCCCGAGACACAGGAGATTGTATTTGAGTTAGAACTGGAAGATGCAATTTATCAGCGAGTTTATCGTATGTCTCTCTATCCTGACAATCAATAAATGCATTTTTACTATAAAAGATTAATTGAGAATAATAAATAAAAGGTAATATTGCGCCAGCGGCATAACGACACGACACCGGTACAACCTTTCGTCCGTCTTGGCGAGAGTCAGAATAGTGCGCACCCGAATCTGACGGACTGGAGAGGCTTGCCGGACTTAAAGGCAGACAACCAACAGCGGAACGTGGTGCTTCCTCTCAAGTTTGCTAACGGGAAGTATGCCTTCTATACCCTCAGCAAACTAAAATTTCAGTTTCATTGTTTTGTTGTTGTAAATAATATCTTTTTCAATAACAGACACGTGTCCCGATTCCAAAGGAGTAAAAATCTGAATCTTGAACTTTCTATTCTCTAATTTAGGCGGCATTTTACCGATAGGAGCAAATAGAGTAAACGTTTGATGTTTGTTATCCCATTTCATTTGAATCGCTGAATAACCTCCTCTCTCATAGGCATAAGTTTCATTATCGTCTTCATAAAATAAAAACTCTGCATCTTTACCTGCATAAACTGATAACATAATTTCAGAGCCATCGTCTTGAGCAACATATTGAACCACTTTATTACGTGGAACAATGGAACCGGCTTTTACAAATATTGGCAGCTTTTCCAAGGGAGCATCATATTTTATTTCTTGTCCTCCCTCGTAGCATCTATTGGAGTGCAAGTCAAACCAATAGGTACCGGAATGTTGTGGTAAGTAAATCAATTCTAATGTATTAACATCCGAAATAGCCCCCTCCCGATTATAATACATTGGTCTGGTTATTGGATGAATCATTAATGCATCCCCAAACATATAACTGCTCCCGTCATCAAACGTTTTCTGGTCGTCAGAAAAATCCACTACTGTACCACGCATCATTGCCGAACCTTTTGACGTAACCTTCCAAGCTTCTGAATATATATACGACAAGAGTGAATAACGAAGATGAATCATCTCAACTTGAATGTCATAAAATAGGCTGCCGGGCTCGCCAAAATGCCAAATCTCACGTGGCACTTCCGTTCCATGAGCCCGGAATATCGGAGAAAGAGCTCCGTACTGAAACCACCTTGTGTATAATTCCAAATAAGCAGAATCTTTAAGCCCCTTTGCATACCCTCCATCGCAAGAAGATATGTTTCTATGGATTTCTGTACCTATCTCTCCGGTTCCTTCACCTGAATTTTCCCTACTTCGCACTCTAAAGCCACCGATATCGGTAGTCCAATAAGGAATGCCGGTCATACAAATATTAAGACCGGCTACAAGTTGCTTTTTTAATACATCCCAAGAAGCATAGATATCTCCCGACCATATAGAAGTGCCAAATCGCTGCTGCCCTGCAAAAGCAGAACGAGTCAAGACAGATGCGCGATTATCACTCTGCTTCCTTAAGTTTTCATACATCATTTTAGTTAATACATACGAATAAGTATTGAGATAACGAGCAGCAGATCCGATAAAAGTCTTACCGGCTTTTTTACTCCACTGAGTCTGCTTTTCAGGATATAGCCCGTCTTTATAAGCCGGTTCTGTCGCATCCAACCACCAAGAATCCACACCTTTGGTATAAAGTCCCTGATATAAATGGTTCCAAAAGATTTTTTGAGCTGTGGGAGCATATATATCCGCTACCTTATAACCTGCCCATGTGGGCACATCATACAGCACATTGGCTGAATCCATCTCTTGATATATTTTCGTGGATTTTCCAAAACCGGGCCAAACAGACAATGTTAACTTAACATGATACTTCTTATGCAAATCTTCAATAACCTTTTGGGGATTAGGATGAGTGACCGGGTTAAAAACCATGCCATTCCACGAATCGAGGTTCTCTCCCCAATATTGCCAGTCTTGAACAATATTGTCTAATGGAATATTTCTCATTCGGTAAGTTCTCACCACATCTTGAAGCTCATCAAATGTCTTGTAGCGTTCCTTTGACATCCAAAATCCAAAAGCCGATTTGGGAAGCATTGGCGAATTCCCTGTCAATTCGCAATATCCCGACATAGCATCCTTCATATCTTTCCCCACTACCAAATAATAATTTACTCCATCTCCTATCTCAGAAGTAAAAGTAGCTCCATCAGGAGTATCTTCAAAGGTGGAGCAAGAATAATTATCCCAAAACAACACATAATTTGAAGTGGATACAATAACCGGATTTGCTATTTCACGATTGGCGTGCACCAACAATTCCTTATGCCCCCTATAATTATAAACTCCATCTTGATACTGCCCCAAACCATAAATAGCTTCATCGGGCTTTAAAATAAAGGTTTGGCTCACAGTATATGCTTTTTCCCCTAAGTCATCGACTTCAGAAAAATGATTACCACCTTCTACGAGAATCGTGTCACTGTTTTGAACATCAGTAAAAAGAACCCTATCCTGCAAAATATCATAGGTTGCTTCTACCTTTGCCGATTTTAAGATAATCTTATTTTGCAATGAACGACATTTTATATCCTGTGCTGCAAAAGCTTTATCATTTACAATAAGAGAAGGCTTCTGTTCTTGTCCTGCAGGATAAGTTCGGACATGTATGATATTATCCTTTAAAAAAGATATCTCAATTTGTTTTTCTTCAAGAGAAATAGTAACCCCATTTTCGTTCTTTTGTACAGAAGAAAGGGAATATTTTTGCCCATAAGAACTGAGTGAAACAATGAAAAACAGAAAAAGTATTATTCTATTCATAATTAATCATATATATAACTGTACAACATAAAAAATTGTTTAAAATGATACTTTCCGGAACAATAATAAGTTTACAAATATCTGTATATCAAACATTCCGCTTATTCCAGTGCTGCAAAAAATCTAATAAAGGAATACCCGATATGTCGACAAAGACAACCATAAAATTTGTATCTTTAATTCGATTCCTGAATACAAAGATAGAGATTTTTTGTTATAGTTACTTTTTTTTGTATAAAATAAAAATGAACCACCAATAATTGAACTTGACGATATTTATAATAAAGATGGATTTTTGATTAAAATGTTTGGAACAAAATCTAAATCATGGGAATATGAGAATGAGATAAGGTTAATATATTCAACTTCAAAACGGAAAGGATATAATCCTTTTGCATTAAAATCGATTTATTTTGGTTTAAATATGGATGAAAAGCATCAAATACAAATAATAGAAGGATTAACAAATAGAGATATAAGATTCTATAAAATGTAAAGAAAAGCAGAATCATATAAGCTTATTTCTATATTGATTCATGAAAATAAACGTATCATTAAGAATAAATTGGTACTATCTCAATATGAAATATTAAAAGAAAGCTACAATCATACCATTGAAAATTTTCATGTATTATATAAAGGTGAAAGTATGAATAAAGAAGCATTGCATAATTTTGTCTTGAAGTTCAGAAAAGAATACACTACAAAAAATACTAATATTTATGTCTATAATAAAAGTGACATAGCTAATTTAATTGATAAATATCCATTAAATAACAAAGAAGCAGAGCTATTGCTGAATCATGGTTCACTAATCCTACAGAAGTCTATGTTAATCTATCTTGAATCAGTGTAAGCATCCGATAAAGTACACATTGTATTTTTCATAAATAGAAAACCCGATATTAACTTTTGATTAAAATTGATATCGAGTCTTTTATTCTTCACCATAAATATTTAGGGATATTCCTAAAATAACGTGAATTCGATATGAGTGATGCTGAGATTATGGTTATTCGGTGGTTTCCGCTGTTTCAAGCATTACTACAAAGAATATGCCTGTAAACATCTGAAACACCTTTTTCCGCGTCAGGTTTCTTATAACCGTATTCATCAAAAAAGTACTGCCGGGAACCTGTACCGGCATCAGTTTTGTCGACTCTACTCCTTCACGTGTTTGTCGTAACCCAAAAATCCTTATTCATAAAACATTTGAGGAACTTACCGAGCGTGGAAAATATTCAATGGGATGGTTCTTCGGATTCAAGTTGCATCTGATAATCAATGACAAGGGTGAGATTCTCAATTTTATGTTCACGCCTGAAAACGTGGATGACCGGGAACCATTGAAGCAAGGTAAGTTTCTGGAGAACATCAAAGGAAAACCATGTGCAGACAAAGGATATACCGGTCAGGCTCTGTTTGAGAACCTTTTCCTTAATGGTGTACAGCTTGTCACTAAAGTTAAAAACAATATGAAGAATTCACTGATGAGTATTGCCGACAAAATTTTGCTCAAAAAAAGAGCCTTGATCGAAACGGTCAATGACGGACAACTTGCTATTTTTTAATTTTATATCGAATTCACGTTAAATAATGTTCTATGAAAAAGGTAGAAGATTGGGAGAGTTGAACGAAAAAAATCAAGAGAAAAGTCCACGTAAAGTAAAACTTTTTTCTTAATTTAGAAGAAAGAGGGATATTCACTGAATATCACAAATTATGAACTAGGAACTTCAAGGAAAGAAACTTCTAATCATTCAATCAGATTTTATAAGTCCTTTCCTATGCTAGAAACAATTGGAAGAATATCGTTATGGTAACGGAATATGGAAGAAATTTAATCTAATCTTACCTAATGGATTTAAGTTATAAAAATGAATAAAACCAGAGAAGAAAATCATAATTCCTCTCCAACTGTTTTCGTTAACTGATACAAAAACATCAAGTACACACATCACAACTCCAGCCCAACAACAAATATCCATTTTCCTATTTTTAAATTCTCAGACACTGCCAAATCAATAGCCGCCTCATTATTTTTCGTCTTGTCAGTCAAACCAACACATAAAGTATACTTTCCTCGTAATTTTGCTGGAATATCAAACTGACTCAGATAATTGTATGACATCCCCTTCAGCCATTCGGAAGGTTCTGCTTCCGGTTCTGTATGCAAGAATACAATCTCCTGTCTTTCATTCATCAAAACAAAGCTAACCTGATACTTATAATTCCAATTAGGATGATTATTAGGCAATACACCCACACCATAGTTTTTCCATGAATGAAACAAAGTCAATGTTCTGTTATTCTGTTCTACTTTGATATAATCCGGATAGAGACGATAACCACCCAAAGTTATAAAACGCTGAACTTGATCCGGTAATTCTTCTATCCAAAACTTACACTGTAAAGGCACACGCAAATCCAACGTGTTGCAATGATTGTCTAAAGCATCAGTCACAGAAACAATAAAAGCCTCTTTGAAATCGTTCATGGCAAAACGTTTGTCTCCTTGGAAATGCTTGTACTTTGAATTGTCACCATTTTGTGCGTTAAACCACCAGCATCCCTCACCAATAAGAGCTCTTTTCGGGAAAAGCTCGTCATGCACCATCGCACGTTCTTCATTAGAAAACCAAAAACTGCCTATACCATCCCTACGGGGAAGAAACCCCAACTTATCATATACAAGCGGCTTGGAGAATCTATAGTCACTCTGCGAAAGATTCATCACTGTAAGCACTTTTTTAAAATGCCTTGCATACGATCCGGTTACCTGTCGGATGACAGTTTCCAAATTCTCCTTCTTTTCGAGTGCTAAACCATGTCCTTCTCCCCATCTTCCCAATCCATACGCATCAATATAATCCACCTCATCCGGATTGTCATATTCTTTTGCGAAAGCTTCTACAAACTTATCCAACTTTTCAAGAAATACCGGATTGTCATAATAAGGCTGAGTTTTGCCTTCATCATCTATTGGGCTTTCTGTAGCTCCGGCTTCGTATACATAGGATGGTACCCCATCTACGCCATGAAAAAACACCCTAAATGCCAGTTTAAGTCCTTTGTCTTTAGCTTTTTGTATATACCATTTATACTGTTCATTATAAATCCATGCATATTTACCTTCTTCAGGTTCCAGATCTTTCCATAGCATTCTGATATATAATATATTGGCATAATCAGCAGCCTTGCATTCTTCCATCTGTTTCCAAAAAACTTCGGGGGTATAGATGTTGCTTTTATTATGGCGTGTTCCCTGAAAAGACCAACCTTCTTCGTACATCATCCATCCCATGGCTGGATTTTTTAGTACAGTGGTCAAATTCGGGGTATAATTTACCCATTTGTTTACTTGGGCTTGAAGTGAAGCAAATCCCAATAAGTACATACAGCACAAGAGAATTGCAGCCAAGCGTAAAACAGAAATGCTTTTCATATGATCAATAATTATCCAATTTACCAAAAAATATATATCCTTATAGGAAAATCATTACCGGAGATTTCCCCATAAAGAAGATTAGTGTAAAGATAAGTTCTAATTTCTCTTTTCTTTAAGAAGTCAGGTAAAAGAACTTAGCTTCCGTATCTTATTAAAGATAATTTTAAGTCTTCGGTGCAAATATACAATTATTATCATAAAGCAGATATGTTTGATAAACTTTTTATAAAAGGCTTCACCATTTACGTAAATAATAAGAATCGGATATAGCCAACAAATTAAATGAAGCATCCATCTGACATTAATGTACACCGTCCAGATCAAGCATATCTAATCTGGAAAACAAATGGTAATATGCTATTGCTGATCTTTTATTTATAGTAAAAACAGACAGCAGAATACCCGGATTATTCCGTTTTTTTGTCCTTCATACAGTGCCAATGAAGAAGTCTGCGTTTTTCCCCATATGGAAATACCTGAAGTATGTTCAAATGGAGCACCCCCACAATAGCAAGCAAATTTCCTCGGGTTGTCAAACCTTTGAAAATTGTCAGTAGCATACAGTAATACAATGGCATTGATTATTCCTATCCCTTTTATATTTCTCAATAGCAAGTAGTTTGTGTAAAGAGAACTACTGGCGGCTATCAATTACTCCATAGCCTCTTCCACCTCCAGAACCTTTTCTTTGATTGAATTGAGCTACTCTTCCAAAAAAGAAATAGATTCTGTCACATCAGCTAACTTTGCCATCTGGGAGAATGTTTCCAATAACTTTATGCTTGATACTTTTGCTTGACCAAATTCTCACACATAATAATCCATCTTCTCAATCTCACCAAGTCTTTGTCCGGCAATTTGTATAGTTCTAATTTTCGGCACAGAACAAGACTTCGGATAAAGAGAGCTGATAATCTGCTATCCAAGCTAACAAGGATTGAATTCCTCCCGGAGTGTTATCAAAAGACTTGTTTCACAAGTCTTTTTCGTCCGCAGACATTAATGATGCATCGAAAGTTTTTTTCCATACATCAAGACTAACAAAATGAGAATAATTCATAACTTTGCATTTACAGTATTAAACATGAAAGAGAAACAACTAATACATTTATTAGATCGTGAGCCTACAGTTCTAACCGGATAGGTTCTCCGATTAAGAGAGTTACAGTCTGATTCAACCTATAGTTATTTAAGACTAGTGTCAAAGTTAGTTCACTGCAACTCTTCCTTTCAAATATACACTTATATTTTTATTGGGATATTTAATACTGCAAATGTAAATGTGTCAAAACTAAAATGACCTATCCAATTGTCAGCTGTAGGGCAGGATTTACCTGCCCGAAGACACAAAGCAAGCTGTTTTCGGGCGAACGAACTTCGCCCCTACGAACTAAACAACAGCATTATCCACGTTTTGACACACCCCAACCAAACGCAAGCAAGCTATTCTTAATAAATATTTGAAATAAGTTATGTGATAAGAGTGCAGTCTATTTATGGCACACCGCTAAAAAGAGAAATGAAAAAGTATGCAAACAGAACAACAGATAATTCGTATCAAACATTTACTAAACAACAAGAGCCTGTCTTTTATTATTGGGGCAGGATTCAGTAAAAACATGTCTAATAAATTTTTCGATTGGGGTGATCTTCTTAAGCCGATCATCACAGAAATGTATCATATAGACGATGAAAAAGAAATTGAGCATAAAATTGAAGAAATCGGGTATCTTGGAATAGCTCAAGAATATGTACGAAGGAAGGGATTTCATGAGGCTATTGATGTCTATATAGAGCAACATACCCCTACCATTTCAATTAAAGAAAATTCGGATGAACCAGAGTATATCGTAACTCTTAATAATGAATTTATAGAAAGCGCGGATGTCACTTGCCATAGGCTATTGTTCAATCTTGATGTAAAGCATATTTATACATTTAATTATGATAACTGTCTTGATATTATTGGCAATACCGGAAAAGCTCAAAAACTCTTATCTGAAATAAGAAACCTCCAAAACAAATTAGAGTTTCTTGAACTCAATGAAGAAAAATTAAGTGGATATTTATATATTTCAATAGAAGACAATATGAAGGCAGTAAAGGCAAATTTACCAACTGCAATTCAGAACGACAACGGAGATTACAATCATTTTATTAAGACGCTTAATTGTAATTATCCCGAACTCAACTTGTTTACAGATAATATCTCACACATAAAGGATAACTGCCACATTGTTCAAAATGAAATAGCTCGCATTAAAGCACAGATATTATTGCTACAGAAACATCGTGAATCTGTTTATCAACTTATCTCATCATCTGAGATGTTATCTCTTACGGATGGGAAAAGAAGCATATTTAAACTGCATGGTTCTATTAGATTAGATAAAAGTGCCCCATATGGTTTTGATGGAGACCGCCATTGTAATTACATTATTACATCAGAGGATTATAAAGAGTATCCCATAAAACATGAACCGTTTGTTAATTACATGAAAATATCACTATTAAAAGGAGCTTTTTGTATTATTGGTTTTTCATGTGATGACCCAAATTTCCTATCATGGATGTCTTGGGTTAAAGAAGTTGTAGATAAGAATATAGAAATCAGGAAAGAGTTATCTCAAAAGAACTCAGCAAGATTTTTCTACATACATTCCGCTGATAAACCTCTATCTGAAGAAAAGAGATTATTATTAAAAAATCATTATATTGAATGTGTCGAGCTATTCAATCTATTTGAAGGTGATTGTCACAAAGTAAGAATTATACAGTTTCTAAAACAACTTTTGCCGACATCTTTATCTTATCCTAAAATTAAGAAAACATGGCATAACATAAATAAATATATAAGTGATATTCAATACTCCAAAGAAGATTGGAATATCACCAAAATAAGTGAGGATATTAAATTCATTTATTGTTCTGCAAATGTAAACAGAATTCCGTTGCAATCCAATTCGGATCATCACAACAGGAACCATATTTTGCAGAGGTTGCAGAGTCGATTCCGAAGGAAATGGAATGCAGCGTCTGAACTTGAATTAATGTTAGCTTTCTCAGCCCTCAGAGAAGAACTTTTATTACCTTGTCATTATTTTGACGATGAGATATATAATCAGCTGATAGGAACTTGCAAAAATTCACTACAGTCAGATTTAAAATGTTTGTTACATAAGGAACAAGCTCTAACAAATCAAAAGTTTTCAAATACGAATGATCATATAAGTCCATTTATTCAGATTTGGAAATACTTATACAATTTCGATTTCAAAAGTGCAAAATATCTTGTCGATTCATGGAAACCCTTAAAGGATAATCCGATTGATGAAGTGAGAAAACAGATGTTCAAAGCCCTTTTCTCTGAAGATGTATTTGAGAATATTCGTCCATTGACTAATCAAGATTTATATTATTCTATTCAAGATTATCTCAATGCACTAGAATTATTACCTCTAATTAGCCGAAATTATACCTTCGGACAGGATGGCAGCATGAATAATGCAATAGACTTCTCTGATGAGGTTAGTCAAATACAAACAGATTGCCCATATATAAAAAATGCAGACTATATTTTAAATAGATTAATAGAATCCATTAAAGAAAACAATAAAGCAATTCCATTCGGCAATAAATCACGGTCTTTCGATTTTGACAGTGACAATTCAAAGTTGATCAATTCATTTAAAGTATTTATAACCATAGAACAACCAAAACTAATCAGAAATATCCGAGTGTAAATCTTTAATTACCAGCATATTCTAAAATTTAACACTTTTCGGTTGCCATTTGTCGCTTCCCAAATTTCCACATATTTTTGAGACGTATTTCTGACGTGGAGAATTTGCGGGGCTTGTTTTTTGTCACACCGTGCAGACAGTTGACAAGGGTTTACAACCGTTTACGACAAGCGACAATAACCGCCCCGATATGCGGAAACAGTCACACTGTGTAGAAAAGCGACAATGGTTGACTTCCGTTCACATCCGTTTACCATTTCAGAGATATAGGATTGAAGAAATGAACCATTAAACGATAAAACGGTATGAAAGCAACCAGAAAATGCAGTTTTTGCGGCAAGTCCTTTGTAACCCGAAGCGGTATGCAAAGATATTGCAGTGAGGCTTGTCAGGCAGAAGCCAAACGAGCCAGAGTGATGCAGAAGAACAACCTCTTCAAAGTCGCCCAACCCTTGATGGAGATACAGCATCAGGAGTATCTCACCTTTTCCAAAGCAGCCATCCTCATGGGCTGTTCCCGACAGTACATTTACAAACTTGTAGCCATCGGCAAGCTGAAAGCCTCACGCATCAGCAACCGCATGGCATTCATCCGCAGAGCCGACATCGAGCAGATGTTGGAGGGCAATCCCTATCACCGCATCCTGCCCGGCAACACCTCCACACCAAGGAAATCATCTTCATCTTCCTTACCTGCCAAAAGAGAAAAAAGGGAAAAGGAAAGCGAAGAAGTGTTGGACTTCTATTCGGGCGAGGAGGTGATGTCCCTTTTTAAGGTAAAGCAGTCATGGCTTTACACTTCCGCCAAGCGTAACCATATCCCCATCTGCCGTATCGCAGGAAAGAACTATTACAGCAAGAAGCATATTGACGAGTTTTTCGGTGTGGCAGTTGATATTAGCGAAATTACCGACTGGCTACTGACCGAGGAGGTGGAGGAACTGTTCGGCATGAAGCCGACCGCACTCCGTGCCTACACCTATCGCCATAAGATACCCACTAAAAGAGAGTACGGGCGTACCTATTACTCCAAATCACATTTGAACGAACTCCGCAGAACTGACCTTGTGAACGATGAACGCTACTATACCGTTGAGCAGGTGCAGCAAATCTATGGTCTTTCGTCAGCCAACATCTGCCATATCGTCAAGGTGAAGCACATCGAAAAGATAAAGGTGGGTGTGAAAAACCTGCTTTTGCGCTCAGATGTGGAGCGTGTCATGGCTGAAAGGAACAAATAACCGTGAAAAATCGGGATTATCGAAAATTATTTCAAAATGATGTATCGTGGAGGTATTCACGGATATTTCACGTTGTTCCTTTGCCATCGGAAACATGGATACAACTCCAAAATGTATACAACCAATTAAAACATAATTATTATGAGTAAATGCAAAACAGTTACCTTGCGTAAGCGCAAGATTAAGAACGGGACACAGTATTCACTATGCCTTGACTACTATCCCGGCTACCGTGACAATGTCACCATGAGAGTGATTACACGTGAAGCCTTAGGAATTTACATCTTCGCCAAACCTGCAAACCAGCAGGAACGGGACTTCAACGCACGCATGATGAAGAAAGCGGTCATCCTGCGCAACCAGCGCTACGAAGCCATTTTCAATGAAAACAACGGCTTTTTTGACAAGACCAAGATGAAGGGCGATTTCCTTGCCTATTTCAAAGGACTGGCTGACCGCAAGAATATCAAGTGGCAGCACGTATACAAGCATTTCCAGCGGTTCGTGAACGGCAAATGCACCTTTGAGGAGGTGGATGTGGATTTGTGCCGCAAGTTCATGGAATACCTGCTTGATGCACCCCAATCCATCCACACCAACCAAAAGCTGCACATCAACTCCGCAGCAGGCTATTGGTCAACTTTCCGTGCCGTGCTGCACACCGCCTACCGTGACAGGAAGATAAAGGAGAACCCAAACGGCTTCTTAGACCGCATCGAGTGCATTCCCACCATCAGGGAGCATTTGAGCCAAGAGGAACTGATACGGCTTGCCGAAACACCCTGTGAGGAGGAGGTCTTGAAAAAAGCTTTTCTTTTCGCCTGTCTTACGGGACTGAGAAAGAGCGACATCAGACAGCTCACGTGGCAGCAGATACAACCATACACCAACGGCAGGATGTTCGTTACCACCCGTATGCAGAAAACCAAAGAAATAGTGCATAACCCCATCAGTGATGAAGCCTATGGACTGCTGGGAGAACGGGGCGAGGGACTTATCTTTGAGGATTTCAAGGACAAGATGCTGCAAGGACCACTCCAACGGTGGCTCACGGCAGCAGGGATAACCAAGAAAATCACCTTTCACTGTACCCGCCACAGCTTCGGAAGCCTGCACGTGGAAATGGGAACGGACATGGCTGTCATCCAAGCCTATCTCGGACATAAGAACATTACCACCACACAAATCTATTCCAAGATAGCAGCGCAGCAGATGTGTCAGGTGGTGGACAAGATAACCTTGAAGCGCAAGGAGGCATAAATGTCTCACATTGACAGGTATTCAGAGGGGCGGTTATGGCTACAAGGCTATAATCGCCCCTCTATGTTTTTGGCTTGATGCCACCATTTATAAGCCCCTCAGAGTATGAAACAGAGTATGATATGATGACATTTCGTGAAATACATTGAAAAAGACCGTTCTAACCGCAAATAACGGGCAGTAATTGGGAAAAATAGCATTAACTTTGCACAAAATAATACAGGAACATTCAATCTCTCAACGAAATATGGAATCATCAATCAAGGACAAATACATCATCTTGGGCTTTGTCGGCTTCGCCATCGTCCTAATATCTTCCATTGCCACGCTGGTAATAGCGGACAGCTTCAACCAAGACAACTTTGTCAGGTGGATAGTATTCGTATGCTGTAACCTGTTGGGATGGTTGCTCTATCTCTCCTTTCAGACACTTATCTTTGATACATACGAAATCTACAAAATCAAGTTCGGCAAGAAAGAAACGATTGCCGAAGCCATAGAGGTGCAGGAAGAACTGTCACAAAATACACTTGAAGAAGCCACATCTGTGCCTGGACCTACATCAGTCCCTGAGCCTGTACCCGAATCATCCCCGACAAAAGAAGAGACACTTATCCAAACACAACCGATAGAGCTTACTATCGCCCCGGATCTTCACGAAAAGAACCGTGCCAATTACGCAAGCAGAGAGCAACGGGAAAAGGAAGAGCGCATCCGCATGGTCATGGAGTATTGCCATTATTACCTGCCTCGCATTGCCGACCAAGAAACCGTGAACCACATCTGTACTGAGGTGGACAAATGGATGAATCTTAACACTTATACCCCGAAGCCCATACAAAGACCGTTTACCAAAGACATCAACAACATTCCACTCCGTCACTTCGTATGGAATATCTCTGAGCGTTTCCTGTACAAGAGATACTACAATGGGGATAACCGTGCCAAGTTCATCAAAGCCCTTTTCCCGAAATCGTTTGCTGATACAGACTTATCAACCATCAAGAATTTCAAGGTAGAGCCGTTAAAGACGGAAATTCCCATTGATGAACCCGAAAACGGCAAACTTGATTTCCACTATCCCGAGGATTATGTGCGGAATTAGGATAATCACGACACCAACGACAACCATCCGGTAACTCATAACCGCCTGTTTTACATCGTTTCCCGAGTAATTTTACCCGTCATTTATGGCTGGGCTTAATTATTCGGGAATTATTTTGCAATGACGTGTCGTGGAGATATTCACGGATATATCATTTCAGTCCTTTGCGCCAAGTCTTACAAAAGAGACGAGTACGCGAATGGAAAAATCAATTCTTACCTTCAACGACCTCCCCGAGGTTGTCGCTCAGCTTCGAGACGAAGTGATGAGCCTGAAAAGCCTGCTCGCCGAGCAGCGCAGTGTGAACAATGCCAAAACGGTGGACACCCACGTGCCCATGTCTGTGGACGAGGCAGCAGAGTATTTAGGTATCCCTAAGGGTACGCTCTACATGAAACTGTCAGAAGGGACAATCCCTGCCACCAAGCCCGGCAAACGCTATTGCCTTTACCGTGACGAACTGGACAAGTGGCTGGAAACCGCCCGAAAGAATCCCATACCGTTGTCAGACGAGGAACTGAACAAGTCCTTATCCTCTTCCCACCGTCGCAAGCCCAACCCACGTAACTGGTGAATGATATGGAAGAGGATAAGAACTATATCAACCTGATACGTGGCGACCTCACAAAAGCATCCCAAGCGCATAACGGTATGCCCGACAGTGTAGGCATGATGAATATCAAGACGGCAAACCAAACCATTCTTGAAGCATCGTTATTGCCTACGCCCCGTGCGCTGTGGGACAGCTTTTGGTACGAGGGGGAACTCTCCTGCTTGTTTGCCGATTCCAACGTGGGCAAGTCCATCCTTGCCGTGCAGATAGCCGACCGCATCGCCCGAACCGACAATGTGCTGTATCTGGACTTTGAACTGTCCGAAAAGCAGTTCCAGCTCCGCTATACCAACGAGCATGGAGAGCTCTACACCTTTCCCGACAAAATCTATCGGGTGTCTATTGACTGCAACCAGCTTTTGGATGCCAACTTTGAGGAAGCTATCATAGGCGGCATTGAACAGATGGCTGTGCAGACCGACTGCAAGATTTTCATCATTGACAATCTTACCTACCTGTGTTGCGCCATGGAGAAAGGCGATGCCGCAGGACGGCTGATGATTCAGCTGAACAATCTCAAAAAGAGATATGCGCTCTCTATCCTTGTCCTGGCACATACGCCCAAACGCTCTTTGGATTGTCCCATCACATCCAACGACCTTGCCGGAAGCAAACGGCTCTACAATTTCTTTGACAGCGTGTTCACCATTGGAAAAAGTGCCCAAGACGGAGGGCTTCGCTATGTGAAGCAGCTTAAAGTGCGCTATGGCACGTTCTCTCATGATGCGGATAATGTAATCGTTTACGAGATTGACAAGGTGGATGCTTTCTTGCAGTTCGTGTTCAGGGGCTATTCCACGGAAAAGGAACACTTGAAAAAATTGGGCGACAATGAATCAAGCCAAAGGGATTGCCAAATTCTGCAACTCTCCCAATCGGGCAAGTCCGTCAGGGAGATAGCCTCACAGGTGAATTGTGGCAAGTCCACCGTAAACCGTATCATCCAGCGCAGCAAAGAGAGTAAAAACGCAGGTGTCCCAAGTGTCCCACTGTCCCAACCCTTAGAGTGTGGGACAATGGGACAGGATGGGACAGCCGACAATCAACCATCAAAAACGGACTAAGCTATGGGCAATTATTCATTACAGAAGTATAAAGGAACGGCAACACGGCATACCTGCCCCAAATGCGGAGACAGGCATTCTTTCGTCTATTACGTGGACGAAAATAATGTGCCGTTGCATCCATCGGTCGGCAGATGTAACCACGAAAGCGGTTGTGGGTATCACTACACTCCGAAAGAGTATTTTCAAGAGCATCCTGAACACAGAACTACCAATGATTTCTCTTTTGACAGGCAAAGAGCAGAGCAGAAGAAAGTGAAGCAGCAAAGTAAGCCGACAGCCATCGGCTATATTCCCCCTCACTATGTGGAGAAGTCGCAAAGCGAGCGTAGCAATTTCTTCCGTTTCCTCTTCACACTCCTTACTTCCTACTATGGCGACAAGGCGAAAGAGGTGTTGAAGCGGTTGTTGGAGGAATACCGTTTGGGGGCTACCCGTGACGGCTCTGTTATCTTTTGGCAGATAGACAGGACGGGCAAGGTACGCACGGGAAAGGTGATGCAGTACAATCCCGAAGACGGACACCGTATCAAGGGAGGACAGACATCGGCAGTGAACTGGATACACAGCATATTGAAAAAGCAGCGTGTGTTGGCAGAGGATTGGCAACTATCCCAATGCCTTTTCGGGGAACACTTGTTGAAAACGCATCCCGACAAGGTGGTGGTCTTGGTGGAATCCGAGAAGAGTGCCGTTATCGGTTCTGCTATCTTCCCCGATTATGTATGGCTGGCTACGGGTGGTAAGAGTCAGATGAGAGAAGAGAAACTCCGTGTACTGTCAGGGCGAACCGTGCTTCTCTTTCCCGATGCCGATGCTTATGCCGAGTGGAAACAGCGAGCCGAGAGCATGTACTTTTGTAAGGTGGTGGTTTCGGACATCATCGAAAGGAATGCCACCCCGAAACAAAAAGAAGCCCATATCGACATAGCCGATTGGATTATCTTTCAGATACGGGAGGGCAAGGTGATGAGTACAGCCAACCACTTGGTCGAGGCTGAGAGAATCCTCCAGCGGATGATAGAGAAGAATCCCGTCCTGCAAAAACTGATAGACGATTTAGACCTTGTGCTGGTCGGTGCATCTCCAATCGGCAACGATGATGAAAAACCTCCCTGACGGAGGAGAGCGGAAGCCGTAGGCTGGAGTTTGCAGACAATGGCTTGCCATTGATATAGCCCACTATAACTACACGCTCCGCTTACGTAGTTGTGGGCTCTCCCGAGGGGATTAGGGTTTTACCCTAATGACCCACTCAGGGCGTTTCTCCCCTGAGAACCCAGAGCAAAGAGTGACCCTCTCTTTGCAATCTCCGCTTATGGGTTGCACCCCTAAGAACCCCATGCGTTTACGGACAGCGGAAAAGCAAACAATAAAGTACAAACCCAAAAAACAAGTATCTATGGCAACAAAATCAAGCATACATATCAAGCCCTGCAATATCGCATCGAGTGAGGCTCACAACAGGAGGACTGCCGAATACATGCGCCACATCGGAGAGTCCAGAACCTATGTGGTTCCAGAACTCTCCACCGATAATGAGCAGTGGATAAATCCCGACTTCGGCAGTCCGGATTTGCGGATGCATTATGACAATATCAGACAGATGGTAAAGGAAAAGACCGGACGTGCCATGCAGGAAAAGGAGCGTGAACGCAAAGGCAAGAACGGTAAAATAGTCAAGATTGCGGGATGCTCCCCCATACGTGAAGGAGTGCTGCTTGTCAGGTCGGACACCACACTGGCAGACGTGCGTAAATTCGGTGAGGAGTGTCAAAGACGCTGGGGAATCACACCGCTGCAAATCTTCCTGCACAAGGATGAAGGGCATTGGCTGAACGGTCAGCCGGAAGCGGAAGACAGGGAAAGCTTCAAAGTCGGGGACAGATGGTTCAAGCCGAACTATCATGCCCATATCGTTTTCGACTGGATGAACCACGAAACAGGAAAGAGCCGAAAGCTCAATGACGATGACATGATGCAGATGCAGACCCTTGCATCCGACATCCTGCTGATGGAACGCGGGCAGTCAAAGGCTGTCACTGGTAAGGAGCATCTGGAACGGAACGACTTTATCATTGAGAAGCAGAAAGCTGAACTGCAACGCATGGATGCAGCCAAACGGCACAAAGAAGAACAGATAAATCTTGCCGAGCAGGAACTGAAACAGGTGAAATCAGAAATACGCACTGACAAGTTAAAGAAGACAGCCACCACGGCAGCGACAGCCATAACTAGTGGAGTTGCTTCTCTTTTCGGGAGTGGAAAACTGAAAGAACTGGAACGTGCCAACGAAAAACTGCAAGACGAGGTTTCAAAACGGAACACCAATATTGAAAAATTGCAGAGCCAAGTACAGCAGATGCAGAAACAGCATGATACGCAAATCCACAATCTCAGAGAAATGCACAGGCAGGAACTTGACATGAAAGAAAAAGAACTGTCACGGCTCGCCAGAATCATAGACAAGGCTTTCAGGTGGTTTCCGATGTTCAGGGAAATGCTGCGCATGGAAAAGTTTTGTGCCATGCTGGGATTCTCTAAAGAAATGACTGAAAGTCTTATAGTCAAAAAAGAAGCCCTGAAATGTAGCGGTAAAATCTATTCCGAGCAACACAGGCGGAACTTTGATATAAAGGATGATATTTTAAGGGTGGAAAATGACCCTGACGATGAAAGCAGGCTGAACCTGACAATAAACAGGAAGCCGATTGCCGACTGGTTCAGGGAGCAATGGCACAGGCTTAGATATGGAGCAAGAGTGCCGCAACAGGAAGAAAGAAAAAGTAGAGGATTCAAATTATAATAGAAGCAATTTGATTAGTAATCTAAAAGCACTCCGATAACGATTAGAGTGCTTTTAGATTGTTTATCATTAATTATCAAAGCAAGTGCAGTTTAAGATTTTACTGAAGTTTGCATTAATAAAGAATATACTACAGCTGATATATGCGCAACATATTGTGACGCTTGTGATTCATTTCCCTTGAAATCCTTAACAAATACCGCTAAGGTATAACTGATATTATTAGGCAGACATATATAGGCAACATCATTGTGAGCTGCAAGAACACCATTTTCATTAACAGAACCTGAACCTGTCTTATGCGCTATAACAACCCCTTCTTTATCAAGAAGTGGAGCTGCTATCCTATCTACACCTGTTTTGCATTCTTTTAACGTATTCTTAATGAAACTTTGTTTCTCATCATCGATAAGACCTTCAGTAAACAAACGATTCATCAACATTGCAGCACCAAGAGGAGATGTATAGTTAGAGTAAGCCTTGTTATGGTCAGCCGACATTTCCTCTTCCGTATAAGCTATCTGAAAACTTGAACGAGGAATGAATGTGGCTATAAAACTATCTGTTTGAGCGACATTAACCATATCCTTAAACATAAGGTTGCTTGCATTGTTGTCACTCTGAGTAAGAGTATAACGCAGCAAATCTCTCACTGTCAATGATATGACTGGCCCTGAATAATCTTTCAGCATAGGACTCCAAGTCTTTGGGTCAAGTTTATCCCTATTTATATTTACTAAGGTATCAAGTGAAATTCCTTTATTGTCAAAGTCATTACAAAGAGCTAATGCCTGATGAACCTTAAACACACTCATCATAGGATAAACACTCTTATTATTGACCTTAACCGTATCTCTGTTATTAACAATAACCGCCACACCAATTTCGCCAGGACAAGCTGAGACAATTTGAGAAATGCTATCAGTCAAAACATTTGTTAAAGGAGGATTTGCGCTATCTTTTGTCGCTGATTTATGGAACAATGAAAATACCAAGATGAAAATGCAAACTAAAGCTATACTCAAAACTACGATTTGTTTTTTTCTGTTTTTTTCCATGTTTATATTATTTATATTTGTTTGACGAGAATATCTTTATTTGCCGACAAAGGTACATAACTAAAGTTTCCCACCCAAATAAATAGATAGAAAAATAACAGTTTGTCGAATTTTC